>Ga0155409_113_pt1 | contig 74240 bp, 73 predicted proteins | sample RifCSPhighO2_02_FD_106377 | JGI IMG/M metagenome (GOLD analysis project Ga0155409, IMG submission 106377) | Candidatus Roizmanbacteria bacterium RIFCSPHIGHO2_02_FULL_40_13b
TGAAGTTATGGAAAAAGAAGTTAACCGTTACAAGTTTAGAAGATTTAAATCTTCTAAAGAGACAAGTGTTGCACTTCAACGTAGAACGTAGGGACTTCTCCTCACCTCCTCAATCTATCCTATAATATTGCATTTCCCTCCTAAATATGGTATAGTATTCTTTCATATTGAGCAAAAGGCGAGAAAAAGCATATTGTTTTGTTGCAAGATATGTCTTCAACTCATCCAAAAAGCTCCATATAGCACCTTGAAATATCTCGTCGAGTAATATCGATGGGAGTAAGGTCGAGTTTTCCGACAATCTCGTGTCGAGTCTGACACTCAAAATCTCTCGTGAAAGGAGGGATGACAATGAAGTGGATCCGCCGCTGGCTTACAGCCGCGTGTAACTGGGGTTGCACACGGTGTAAAAAGGGTGTTTGTCTCGAAGAAGATGGTCACGGTGGATATCACAAGTGTGGAAGATGTAAACATCGCTGGCCAGTCTGACGAGTTCGCAATCCGGCGAGCACACCTGGAGCAAGAGAACTATGAAGGTTCCGAACCGCTGTATCGGAAGCAGGCTTGACACCAACGACGTGCGGCATTACTGCAAGCGGTCAATTGACCTGAAAGAAGGCGAAGCCAAAAACGCAAGGTTGTGCCGTAAGTGCTTCCGCGTGGTGAGACATCCAGACGGCCCTGACGCTAAGATGTTCTTGCTCCACCCAGTGCTTTTCGATGCTAAGTCTATGCATCACCACTTCACTGGGTACGAACCCGAAGTCGTGGAGCAGGCGAAAGCTGAACGCGAAAGACGCAATCGAGAGCACTTCGGCGTTAACAACCTGAACATCGCCACGGTCAAAGCTGACCGATACGAGTAGTACTTCGCAATCCGGCGAATGGCGGGAAAGGAATATCTCATGAGTGCAATTAGATCACGCGATAGATCACGCGAGCTCCCAATGTGGGCAATATGGACCATCATATTGCTCGTTTCCCTCGGGCTCTTACGGCTTGAGTACGCCTTCATTAAGCACCTGTTCTAACCACTGGGAAATCCGTCCCGGTGTCAGTAGTATGTCTTGGAGACAAAATGACCCCCGCAGTCCTTGCGATTGGATCAGCGTTGGCGCTCATCATTCTACACAATATAGTCATCGCCAGACGCGTCTAATCGCCACCCACACAACCGAATAGCTCAATAGCTCGACTTTACACCGCCCCATAAGGGCAAAGGGTGCTTCAACTCCCCCGGAGTAGACTAATTCGCGCGCATGCGCTTATGAAATCTACTCCAGGGGGAAGCACTTTAGTTGGAGGATGGAGATAACTTTTGTCATTCCCGCGAAGGCCGAAGGTCCCCTTCAGGGGGCGGGAATCTATATGGATCCCCGATCAAGTCGAGGATGACAAACAATGATGATTAACTGATTGAAAAGAGAGTTCTTGCATTTTCGGTAGTTTGTTTCACCAATTCTTCAAGTTTTTCACCTCGTATATCTGCCACAAATTGAGCAATTAAGGGTAAGTTTGCCGGCGTATTAGGCGCCGCCCAGAGGGCTCTGCCCGGCGGGAATTTTTTCTCACTTCGAAGTGGCTCTGGCAAAAGGAATGGAGAATCGGTTTCCAAGACCAACAGCTCTGGAGGCACATATTTAATGAACATTTGCTTGATTGGGTTGTATGTAATATCTCCATCTATTCCAATAAACACCTTCTTTTTAATTGCAAATAATAAAATCTTCCTACTTGGCTCACAACAATGAATGACCACTCGTTTTGTAAAAAAAGGATCCCATTTTGCTTCCAAAATTTCCAAAATCTCATCTTCCGTTTCTCGATTGTGGATTATGAGTGACTTCTGAAACTCAAGCGCGAGTCGAATTTGACGGCTAAAAAACTCTTTTTGCACCATCATAAATTCTTCATTAATCTGGTAATTTGAATATTTGGTGTTTTTATATATGTGACGGTCAAGTCCAACTTCTCCAACCGCTACAACTTTTGCCTTTGTGAGGAGACTTATTATCACCGAAAGCCGTTTGATGTAGTCAATAGTTAGCCCAAACCTTTTTATTTCCTCAAACACATGATGAGGATGAATTCCTACAGCTGCATAAATCCCTTCATTCTGTTGAGCAATCTCAACCGCACGAACGGAAGATTTGTTATCCGTTCCCGGAACGGTTATTGTGTGAACTCCAGCCTCTTTTGAGCGCGCAATAATATCCTCCACTTCGTCCTGAAGTGCCTTAAAATTGAGATGAGCATGAGTATCAAACATATATTTTTTAAAACAAAAACCCAGAGAGTACACACTCTTAATAATCTAGTATAATGCAAATAATGAAAATCTACATAGGGGCAGATCACCGAGGATTTGAGATGAAGAACAAGCTTATTGAGTTTTTAATAGAGAAAAACTATTCAGTTGAAGACTGTGGTGCGTATGAACTTGATATCACGGATGATTATCCAGAAATAACTGCTTCTGTCGTTGAAAAAATGGAAGGAGATGACCTTGGAATCGTACTTTGTGGATCGGGAATTGGGGTAGATATTGCCGCCAATCGATTTAATGGAATTAGGTCTGGCTTGGGGTTTGATGAACATCAGGTGAAAAAGGGCAGAGAAGATGACGCGATTAATGTTCTTGCGCTTGCAGCTGATGAAATTACGCTCGAAACTGCTCAAAAACTTGTCGAAGTCTTCATTACAACTAAACCACTTACGAAGGATCGGTATGTGCGTCGGCAAGAAGAGCTTGATGAGCTAACTTGAACTTTTCTGGTGAAAACATCTCGAGGACTCGTTCTTTTGCTTTTTTTCCAAGACTTTCTCGCTTTTCCTTATCCTCGACTAAGGTCTTGATCTTGTCTGCGATGTCTTGCGGCTTGTCTGGATCTGCAAATAAAGCAGAATCTCCACCAGTCTCCATGAATATCCCAGTCTCTGAAAGTACCGATGGCGTTCCTTGGCTTGCGGCTTCAACATACGAGTATCCGAAGCCTTCATCTTGGGAAACGAGGACATTACAAACTGCGTTTTTATAGAGAGAAATGAGCTTTTCGTCAGAAACATAGCCTTTGAAAATGAACTTGGGGTTGTTGTTGGCAATTTCTAGAAACTTTTTGTACGATTCCTGCCAAGGGTGAGAGGTCCGCCAGCTGGCGGGGAGGAGGGGCCTGCCTGCCGGCAGGCAGGGATGGGGAGATGGGGTGGGGCCGAGGAGTGGAGGTGAGGAGGATGGGAAAGAATTGCCGACAAAAACACATGCAATATTCCCCAGTTTAATGGCTTTGGCTAAATTTGGTAGATTCTTATTCCAATTAACATCACCTACATATACGATATATTTGTCTTGCTCTGCTTGTATCTCCCCATCTTCTCCTCTTCCTCTCTGCCCCCCCCTATCTCCCAATCTTCCCCTCTCCCCCTCAACAAAGATTTTACCAATCGGTGGATAAATAACTCTTATCTTTTCCTCCGGGACACCGAGGTATTTCACAATATCCGCTTTTGCATGCTCGGAAATCGTGATGATTGATGTGTCCTTTGCAAGTGCTCGTTTATTTTTCCAGAGCTGTATGTTCCCACGAATCCCAGCAGGGAAGTGGGAGGGGAATTTGAGGGGAATAACATCAAAAATAACTAAAACATTACTTTTAGGGCTTTGTGATGAAGTTTTTAACTCCGGGGGTTCAAAGGGGCTCCAGAAGGCCATATTTGAGCTATCAATTCCATTTTCATGCAGTGCTTGTAAAAAGCGTCCGTAGCCGCGAAGATGCCCTGTTGGTTTAAATTCTGGTGAGCTCATAGAGTCGAATGTAGGTTATCCAATAACGCAAACTGGAAAATAGAGAGAAAACGAATCCAGAGAAACCGTCCATAAATCCTTTGTGGCGAAAGTATGTCTTCAAAAACCACCATTTTGGATATACAATTATGTATAGCACAAAATTGAATGCGCTCGGTTTTTCACCCAGCTGATAAGCTAAATCTGCCTCGAGCATTCCATACCGAATCCACTTATTCACATAATCTCCAAACGTTTGGTAGGGAAAATGAAGAAGGTCTTGCTTGAGATAGCTGATCTGACCCTTCGACTCGCTCTGCTCGCTCAGGGTCTCCGTCCTGCGGACTTCGACTTGCTCATGAACCGATTTGCACGGGAATTTTGCTTTTCCATTTCGGTAAAGCCGGATTGTATGATCAGGATATTGACCGCCTTTTCGAAGTGGTTTACCGAGGAAGTAGTTAAGTCTTGGAATCCAGTACGCGACAAACTTGTCATTCTGGAGGATAGTTTTGTCATCCCCGACCCCGATCGGGGATCCATGGATTCCCGCCTTCGCGGGAATGACAACATTTCGTTCTTCGATGACTATTTTTATCTCGCGAGCAAGCTCTTCTGAAACTACCTCATCCGCATCCAATTGCAAAATCCAATCTCCCTTGCATTTCTCAAGCGCTTTCTGCTTATTTATATGAAACATGGGCGGATTTTCCTCATTAAAAATGTGAATCTTCGATGACTTATCAAGTTCTTTGACAAGTTTAAGCGTCTTATCTGTCGATCCGCCGTCGACTATCACAATCTCATCAGCAATTTCATACACGGATTCCAAACAGCGGGCGATTGCTTTTTCTTCGTTAAAAATTGCAAGTGCGACTGAAAGCTTCATACATTTATTATACTTGGATTGAATGGAATTTCATTCTTTCCTTCAAATTGAACCTTTTTTATTACTAGTTTTCCATCCGCAAAAGCACAATCGGTAATTTTCATGCGCTTATCATCAACAAGGGTCCAGATTCCTGGCCAGGGGTAAAGGGCTCTAAACTTGTTATAAATTTCGCGTCCATCCTCTATTATGCCATCTTCAATTTTCTGAAATTCGACAAATCCATCATCTTTTTTGAGTAATTTTGTATAGGTAGCTTGTGAGTGATCCTGGATTCCCGCTCCCTGAAGGGGACCTTCGGCCTTCGCGAGAATGACATTGAGGATCTCTTTCTTAAACAACTCAAACCCAACATTCGTCAACTCTGTTTCAAGTTCTGGTCGTCTCATATCTGGCCCAATCGCATACTCAACCTGGGAAATAATGGGTCCGTGATCCATTTTTTCATCCATTTTCATGAGCGTGACTCCGGTCACTTTGTCTCCATTAAGTAAGGGATAGGTGGTGGGGGAAGGTCCTCGATATTTGGGGAGCAAGGAAGGGTGGATGTTCCAGAATCCATATTTTGGAATTTGCAGAATATCTGCGGGAATTATCTTGCCAAATGCGTAAACTAAAGCTAGATCAATATTGTTAAATTGTTGATTTGTTAAATTGTTACCATTCATGTAATTGATAGGAATCGAAAACTTTTCGGCCAAAAGTTTCACCGCCGAAGGCGTGAGAACTTGCTTTCTCCCTACTGGCTGATCGGGCCGAGTAATGACGAGTGCGACTTCAATCTCTTTCAGTTCAGGGTCGGTGAGAATTTTTTCCAGAAAGTCTGCGGAAAATTGTGGAGTTCCAAAATATGCAATTTTCATAGAATTACGACACGCGGAGGTTTTCTTGTTGTCATCCCCGACTCCGATCGGGGATCTATTTAAATAGATTCCCGCCTTCGCGGGAATGACACTGGCTATCTCGTTATCTGGTACGATTTTACTTTCTCAAGTAGTTCTTTGGCTCTTGGATCTGTTTCAAAATGCTTTCGGACGGGCTCGATAAGTTTGTCGATGAGGGCGGCAACGGTGTTTTTGAGGTCTTGTGGATGGATTTCTTTGGCGACATATTTCTCCTCTAGATCCTGAAACGAGTTCAGGATGACAGGGCCACCAAATTTTTCTGGCCGCTCAATCGTTATTTTATCCATTCCAAGCTGGTCGAGAGATTCGAAAATAATATATTTGCAATATTCGAGAATTGGATTTTCCTCAACAACTCCTTCAGGGCAATATGCACGAGCAATTTTTCGGGAAATTTCTTCTGTTGTATCCGTCATAAAAATCGCTGAATCAGGGTTTGATTTTGACATTTTCATACGTTCTGTTCTTTCATATGCTTCAGAAGGTGCAGGGCTGGGGCTGGGTGATGGCGATGATTGTGTCAATCCCAACAACATATGATGAGATACAACAATTGGCTTATCAAAGCCCAATTGCGGGCCGATTTCTCGAGCGAGCATATTGACTTTTCGCTGATCCATTCCAAGTTGCGTAACCCGCGCTTTCAAATAAAAAACGTCTGCCGCTTGCATGGCAACATACATGAGCTGGGCGAGTGTCAAATCCATCGATTCGGCCCGTCCCATAATCTCGGCGGCCCGCACAAACCGTTTAATCGCGTTTGTTTTGGCGATTTTCATGACAAGTTCCCAGTATTTCGGATCCTTCACAACTTCGCTTGCCCATACAAACTCGACATGATCCAACTTCATTCCAGACGCTTTCCAAACTTCGATTAAGTATTTTCCGACCGTTTGAATTTTTTCCATATCTCCGCCCATTTTATTGTTCAAATACGCATGCCAGTCGGCAACAAGCATCTTGAAATGAGCACCTGAAGCAATCATTTTGTTCACATTTATTGTACGAAGGATTCCCGTTGCTATATGCACTTGTCCCGAAGGTTCAAACCCGTCATATGCAACAAACAGCTCATTTTTTGAAATGAGACTTTCCAATTCTTCAACCTGAATTATTTCTTCTCCAACAGTCTTGAGTAAACTTAATTTTTCTTGCAAAGACATGACTTTATTATAGCAGAATTTGTAGCTACGTACTGAACGTTACAGTTAAAAAGGAGACTTTTATTTCGAACAATCGCAGATACAGTACTGGTATTTTTAATTGTATCTGTTGGTAGAAGCGCGACGATTTTGCACTTTTTAAGTAGATATTCCTCTCTAGTTATTGTTGGTGAAGGGGGTGGAAGGTTCGTTGGGTTCGGGATTGCTGTAGGAGGAACATACTTTCGATCTTCTTCAGCGATACCTTTGCCCAGCCGGAAGCCCATGAGAAAGAAGACGATGACTAATAGTGTTGCAAGGAATGCAATTGCGCGTTCATTTCGGGACATGATTGTATTATAACAGTTGTAATCCTGGACCGGAACGTTGTCATTCCCGCGAAGGCGGGAATCTATTCAAATAGATCCCCGATCAGGGTCGGGGATGACATGAGCTATAGTTTGGTGAGGTCTTGAGTGATGTCTTGTAGGTCCGTGTCGACATCGCTTATTTGAATTGCTTCTAGGTCTTTTTGTTCTTGTATTACAACTCCTGCCGAGGCAGAAGTTGTTGGTGCAGCTTCTGTTGGAGCCACCGTTTCAGTTTGAGATGTTTCTTCTGTTGGAGTTTGGCTTGGCTTTTTCTCTTTTGTAAATAAGAAGAGAAGTCCTAAGATTATGATAATAACAGCCCCGATTCCCACAAGAACCATCGGATTTCTCATAGAAACAGGATTTGGAACAGAGGGCTCGATGGCTGGAGAGCCGGAGGTCCCGAGCGGAGCCGAGGGGCTCGTTGGCTCTACGACTGGCTCGACTGGTGTTGGGTTTGTTTCTTCCATAATTATGGGGTTGGTGTCACCGTTCCCATTGCATGTCCAAAGGCAACGGCGGCACTAATAACTGCTTTTCGTGCTGATTGGACAACTTCCTTGAGCGCTTTAAGATCGGTTCGAAGTGACTGAACGACTGTCGAGACATCTGAACGAAGTGTTGATTCGGTATTAATTGTAATAACGTACGTCTTACCTTTCTGTGTTGTTACAGCCGCTTGAGCCGTTGAAATAGCTGTTCGTGCACTTACTATTGCCGCCTCAACTGCACTTGTATCTTTTCCATTTGTTTTTGCTGTATTTGTTCTCGTTTCAATTTTGTTAAGAATTTCAGTTAATCGGGCGAGCACTTTATTAAAGTGATCGGTCATATTTGTATTAAGAGTAGTCAGGCGAGTATCGATCCGCTCAACAACTTCCTTTTTCTTTTCATCTTTAAGCTCCGCAAGCTTAGCCTTGAACTCCTCGCGGTTTTCTTTTCTTTCTTCTCTATTTGTTATACGAGTTTCTTGGTTTGTCTGTACGATTGTCGCACGAAGTTCTATTCGATTTTCAGCATTCGCAAGTGGGGAAAGAATGAGGAGAGAAGTGGTGATACAAAAACTAGCTATGGTCAGTTTTCTATACATAAGCTGCAAAAAGTATACACCTTTGGAAACATATGTCAAGTTTTCAAACGGGCTTTTGCAGCGGCTCGAGCTTTGAAATCTGCCCCAGTATGCCCTTTGATATCATGGGCTCGGGCCACAGGCGAGGAAGTCTTTGGGTTTTGACTATAGAATTCTCCCTCTGGCGTTACAAATTTGAAGTAATACCCAGATTTGTCGGTCGCATGTGGATCCCATGCTTCTCCCCGTTGATACCGACGCGAAGCATCAAAGAGATCATGTAATACTTTAAAATCAGTATACGGATGAGCCAATCCACCTGCATGGCCTGCCTCATGCCGCAAGGTTGTGCCAAGAATCGAAGAGTGAATGGGGTAATCCTTATATTTCAAATTAACAGGGAGTTTACGCGGATCCAGAAATGGATCAAGCTTATTCCGAGAATCTTGATCATATAGCCGATCATTATGACCATAAAACAATTGCGAAATTCTATAACTAACCCACCGCATTGTTTCTTCTTCATCAGAAAGAGTTATATTCCGTACCGGTAACAAAACATATCGTCTTTCCACAAAATATGACTTTCCAGTTTTGGGATCAATACGAGCCACTTCTGTTTTTTCTGCTTGTCCCAGAGGGCCCCAATTCATTTCTTCATCAGAAAATTCTCTCTTTTTCCAATAATCTCTATATAAATTAAGATTGACTTCAAGTTCTGCTACTTCGTTGGGATCCCACCCTTTTTCTTTCGCTCGTTCAGAAAGATTACGAAGTTTATCTTCAGCCTGGAATACATTTCCATTTTTGATAATTTCAAAATCTTGCCGATAATTTTCCATAGTGTGATTTACCCGAGCTACAAGATCCTCATCATCAATATCACCAGGTAATAAACTTGAATTTACTCGAGGTCCATCTAAGAGCACAATATGAAGCTCGGAGTTTGGATGATCTTTAATATAGGAAAACATTGGTTCATTTTCTAAAGCCTCTGGCATAATCTGTAGCTGAAAATCAGGTAGATTATGAATATACGTTCGGTAGCGAGTTTGCAAATCTGTTTCGGATATGGGTACTGTAGGGTCCATCTGCGCTGCTTCAGCAACAAGTACTTGAGATATTGGGTGGGCTTTGTCAGAAAGACCTTCCCCAAATTCATCCTTTTTATTCTCAGGGTTTGCTACTATAGACGATATTGGATTTGGGTTTTCGCCTTGGACTCCAGTACTTACACCATTTATCTCTCTCTGAGAACCTGATCCGATTGCAAGTCCTGTGGCGATTACGCCAGTAGCTATTTTTCGACCAATGTGACGTTTTAGCTTGTTGGTTGGAGATATTTCAGAACCGGAATATTCGCTCATACTTTTTCTAGTCTACTCATGTAAAAGAATCATGTCAAGTTTTTTAATCCTCCTCATTGCAAAAAATCGGTGTATTTAGTATTCTTCAAGAACAGATGAAAAAATTGAATCTTAATCCGGGATGGTTTGTGATTTTTGCAGTATTACTCTGGAGTCTTGATGGAATCCTTCGCCGCAGTCTCTTTTCACTCCCGCCGGCGATCATCGTTTTCTGGGAACACGCACTTGGTGCACTCGTTCTAACTCCATTTGTTTTAAAAAGAAGAGCAGAGTTTACGCTTCTCACAGCCCGAGAATGGACGGCAGTTGCAATTATCAGCCTATTTTCCGGCGCACTCGGAACAATCTTCTACACCGCGGCGCTCGGCCAGATCAACTTTATCCAATTCTCCGTCGTTGTCCTTCTGCAACAACTGCAACCAATTTGGGCAATCGGAACAGCCGCAATAATTCTCAAAGAAAAGTTACCTGCTAAATTTCTCATGTGGGCGATCGTTGGGATAGCCGCAAGTTATGTAGTTACATTTCCCAACCTCACTGTTAATCTCGAAACTGGACAGGGAACAATTATAGCCGCCGGATTTGCGCTCTTGGCCGGAATTTTATGGGGAAGCTCGACATCATTTTCAAAAATTGTGCTTAAAAAGACTTCATACATCGCAACAACGTATTTAAGATTTCTTATCGCACCGATTTTTGCGGCGATGATCTTTGTGGGTTTGGGACAATCAGACAAACTGCTCACCATTTCCCAACCACAGTTGACCACACTTCTCATTATCACCTTCTCAACCGGAATGGTAGCGCTCCTCATTTATTACTACGGCCTGCGAAAAATCCCGGTTCGAGTGAGCGCAATTCTTGAGCTTTTCTGGCCACTGTCGGCTGTGGTCATCGACTACTTCCTATTTAAGAAGATGCTTTCAGTTACACAAATCATCGGTGCTGCAATCTTGATCTACTCAATGTACCGAGTTTCTCGCTATTCAAAAGATGAAGTGGTATAACGGGAAAGTCATTCACGGGGAAAAAATGGGCAGATTTTTGGGATTTCCTACAATTAATATATATACGAAGAATCTTTCACTTGACTTCAAAACTGGAATCTACGCCGCACGGGTGAAAGTAGGGGAAAAGCAATATGCCGGAAGCCTCTTTTACGGTCCGCGACTGATCAAAAAAGAAACGGAAAATGTGCTCGAAATCTTCCTTTTGGACTTCGAAGGAGACTTGTATGAGAAAAAAATCGAGTTCTCTCCAGTGAAATTTATCCGCGAGGTGCGAGATTTTTCCTCGCTTGAAGAGCTTGCGAAGCAGATGGAGGAGGATGTGAAGAAGACGAGAGAGATAATAGAGAACTGATCACCTCGGGGGCTTGGAGTCGTGAGCTTAGCCGAACGATGGTTTGGCTTTTTGCAACAATATTGTACACTTCGGGTGCCTGCCTGCCGGCAGGCAGGTGTACATACTCTTCAAATTTTCTACTCCTTGACATATCCAAATCACTTTAGTATACTAAAGTGCATGAAGCAGGAAATGTGGGCTAGTCCCGAAACAGATAACCTTTTTTCAGCGATTTTGTCGCTCAAGAACCTTGATGAATCAAGGCGATTTTTTCGTGACCTTCTCACCGAACCCGAACTTGCAGAATTCGCAAATCGGTGGAAAGTAGCACAACTCCTTTCACAAAAAACTCCCTATTCTCAAATAGAAAAAGAGACCAGAATGAGCTCCACAACAATTGCCCGAATCAGCAAATGGCTTACCAACGGCATGGGCGGATACACGCTGGCACTCAACAAATTGAACCATCACCATCATCAATCAACCTCATTCGAGGAAGATTCCTGATGGCTTAAACATCTTTAAGACTTCATGAAACCTTCTCGAAAGAGGAGGTTTTTCATATGAAAAAAATAGTACAGATCGATGGGAAAAACTTAACAATTGAGGATGTAGTTGCTGTGGCCCAAAACGGTGCTAAGATTACCTATAGTCAAAAAATAATCGATGGAATCCAAAAAAACTGGGATACGGTGGCTGAAATGATCGAGGAAGGGCAAACAATTTATGGATTGAACACCGGAATTGGTGGGTTTGGAAATGTTCTTTTACCCGCCGATCAAACAGCGGAACTATCGGTACGAATGCTTCGGGCGCACGCGTCTGGATATGGAGATCCGGTAACAGAAGAAGTTTCACGAGCATCATTTTTGGCACGAATCAATGTGTTGGCCAAAGGATATTCATGTATCCGTCCAATAATCTTCACCACTATGATCGAAATGGTAAACCGCGGAGTCAATCCGGTTGCCTATGAAAAGGGGTCGCTGGGTTGCTCTGGAGACCTGGCACCTCTTGCCCAAATGGGTCTTGTCGTCATCGGCGAAGGAAAAGCGTATTACAAGGGAAAAATAATTGAAGGTGCTCTCGCACTGAAAAAAGCTGGAATTAAATCGGTAAAACTCGCATATAGAGAAGGACTTGCACTCATGAACGGGTCTCAGATGATGACTGCGATAGCTACTCTTAATATTTATTCTGCCCAGCGGCTCATCAAAACGGCTGAAATTTCTGCCGCAATGAGTATCGATGTCTTAAATTGTGTCGAGTCAGCCTATGACAAACGATATAACGCGGTGCGAGGGTTCAAAGGACAGCAAATTGTGGCTGAAAATATCCGCCGGTTGCTTTCCGGTAGTGAAATTCTCAAGCAAAAAAAGATAAATACCCAAAGCGCCTACAGTTTGCGATCAGTTCCACAAGTATCAGGTGCGTGTCGCGACGCACTCGATTACATACGAAGTATTGTCGAAATTGAACTCAACGCCGTTGCCGACAATCCAATTTTCTTTACAAATGACAGGGTTGCATTGAGTGGTGCTAATTTCCACGGTGCACCAGTTGCCTATACCCAAGATTTACTTGGAATCATTATGACGGACCTGGGCTCAATCTCAGAAAGGCGAACTAATAATTTGCTTGACCCAGCTTGTAGCAAAGAGCTACCGGCATTTCTCGTCGAAAGCGCAGGCTTGGATAGCGGACTCATGATTTCCCAGTACACGCAAGCTGCACTTGTTTCAGAAAATAAAGTGCTGGCTACTCCGGCGAGTATCGACTCGATTCCAACATCTGCAAACCAAGAAGACCACGTTTCTATGGGAACAATTGGCGCACGAAAAGCAAGCGAGATTATCCGAAACACCGAGGCGGTTATCGCTATTGAAGTTTTAGCTGCATGTCAGGCATATGAGTTTAGAAAACCACTCTTGGCTTCGAAATCATTTCGAGCGGTATACGACCTTGTGCGCTCAATTAGTCCAAAAATTGTGGAGGATAGGCCGTTTTATCAAGATATAGAAAAAATAGTGAAGCTTGTTAGAAGTTACCAAATCCTTGAAACCGCAGAATCGATGATAGGAAAGTTGAAATAAAAATATGGAAAATAATACACGACTAGATCCTCGTGAACTTACTGATGGAGAATTTGGAGATACTCCATCTACGCAAAGATCAGAGATAGGTAGAAAAACACTATATGATGAACTTTTGGAAGAATGTGCGCGACGTGGAATGAATGAGGAAGAAATAAGGCGAGAAATAGAGGCTTTCATTGCAGTATGTGGAGATTAAGTATTCAACCTCGGGATGGTTTGGCTTTTTGCAACAATATTGTACACTTCGGGTGTGTACAGCCACTTCGGATGTGTATAGTCAAATTTTCTACTCCTTGACATTACAAGTACTTGATCTATAATACTACTGATCCTCCTTGTGAAAGATGGGTCAGTACATTGAAAAGTTTTTCTAACGAATTTTTTAGTAGGGTAGGCCATCCGTCAACTTTCACTAGTTGCCGAGATGACAATGCCACAGTCTTCGTAGCCTCCCGCATGCGGTGTTACGAGCTGTCGGTGTCCCGTTTTCATATAAAAGAAAAACTTTCTATATGATCCTCTTTTGTTAAGGAGGGTCTTTTTGCACGATTTGTTTCCCACCGTTTTTATAATTACGAATACTTACTTGAATAGCTAACTAATATAGTTTTTGTTCATTTCTTTTATAAATTTATAAACCTCTATGCAGGATAAAAAAAAGACCGCAGAGCCCGCCGACTCATATTTCGGAGAGGATGCGCATCCGATCGTTATAGAACCCATATCTGTTGAAAATACAGTCACGGATTCTTCATTTAATAATATTCCGCCACAAAAAATGGCTACAACGGAAGAAATTCCAGAGACTGTTTCTGAACCAACTCCAGATGTGATTGCAGTTGATAGCAATGATCTGGGCGAGCGAATCAAAGATGACTTGAAAATGGCATTTCCAGGTAGTGGGGTGCTTGAAATTACCTACAATGGCTTTGGTTTTTTGCGCCCAAAATTCACGCCTACAAACGATGACATTTACGTTTCCCAGTCACAAATTCGAAAATTTTGGCTGAGAGCAGGGGACTTTGTGGAAGGCCTCGTGCGACCACCAAAGCAAAATGAGAAATTTCACGGACTTCTCAAAATCGAAAAGATCAATGGGAAAGAGATGACAGATATGGAAAGCTATAAGCGACCACGATTTGACGACCTTACCTCTCTCTATCCGGACCGCCAAATAGTTCTGGAAACAGAAAGCGATGTTATGTCCACACGCATCATGGATCTTATCTCGCCGGTTGGATTTGGACAGCGCGGAATGATCGTATCGCCTCCAAAAGCAGGGAAGACCACGATTCTCAAAAATATTGCGAACGGTATTACCACGAATTACCCAGAGGCGCACCTCATCGCTATTCTTATCGGAGAACGGCCAGAAGAAGTGACGGACCTTACCCGCTCGATTAAAGCGGAAGTTGTTGCATCCCACTTTGACGAGTCTCCCCGAGAACAAATTCGGGCGGCAGAAATTGCACTTGAACGGGCAAAGCGGCTTGTTGAAATGGGTCGCGACGTCATCATTCTTCTTGATTCCGTCACGCGCTTAGCTCGAGCCTACAACTTTTCAGTTGAAACATCTGGTCGAACCCTTTCTGGGGGATTTGACCCGGCCGCACTCTACCCAGCTAAAAAGTTCTTGGGAGCGGCGCGAAATTGTGAAGAAGGCGGAAGTCTCACGATTCTGGGAACGGCACTTGTCAACACAGAATCACGCATGGATGACCTTATTTATGAGGAGTTCAAAGGAACGGGAAATATGGAAATTCATCTGGATCGCAAGTACGCTGAACAGCGCATTTATCCAGCTTTTGATATTCAAAAATCAGGCACCCGCCATGATGAGCTCCTTCTTTCCAAAGAAGTGATGGAGAAAGTTGCCATGCTTCGCCGCATGTTGGCGCTTCTTTCAGACGATGAGCGCCTCACGATGCTCACTGATAAGCTTGCGAAGAGCAAAACGAATAAGGCGTTTTTGGAGGGATTGAAGAATTTGAAATAACACTGTCATCGTACGGAACAGTTGTCATCCCCGACCTGATCGGCCTTGCCTGCCGGCAGGCAGGGGATCCATTTGAATAGATTCCCGCCTCCGCGGGAATGACAATAATGTCATCCCGAACTTGTTTCGGGATCCCACACGATCCTCACATCCCATAATATTCATGTTATAATCAGCATAGTAGTTTTTGAAGAAAAATTAGTTCGTGCACATGACTTTGCGCGCACGAATACTCGTTTTTCACCCTGAAACACGTTGCTCTTTGACATTTTGCGGAAAACAACTGGCGCTTTTGCCAAACCCACACGTGGCTGAACCAGCTTCAGAATACCAGAGCAATCCGGCTCACAACCTAACCATCCACATAGGAGGACACAAAGTGACATACGAAGAGGTAACAAAGACCATCGTTCTCGTCTGGGCAATCCTGATTATTACGATCGCTTTCTTTGCCTTCCCGCCAGGAGTGGTGGTGAATATGGTGGTCACGTTGTTGATGTTTGTCAACGTGATCTTCCTCGTTCGCAGAATGCAAACGCACGTGCCGTCAACCGAGCTGGCCAAGGCGTACTTGGTCTGTGTTAACCTTGTGGGAACTCTTATTGGGCTGTTGTCCATCACGAAGTTTTCACGGGTGACAGCAGAGGTTTTCACAGCGATCATGTTGATCATCCTTGGCCGTGCCGTCCAGCGCATATTCATCCCTGCAGTTCCACCTGACAAGGAGAAAACGACGTGAGCGCACGAGAGATACAAGATGTCTCGATCCTGGTTGGACTGATCACGTCGACCTGGGTCTTCTTTTTCGCCCTGTTTAATCTCATCTCGATCTGGGATGGGGAACGGTTTTTTACTAGGAAGGAGAAGATGTTGACGACCACTTTATGGATCGTCATGCTGGCGATTGATATCTTCAAACCCTGGAAGCCGGGTTTGTCATGGGCCCAATGGTTGAGCACAGATTTACTGGCGATAATCGCTATCCTACTGATGAGATCGGTACCCAGTGGGTCAAGCGAACAGCCAGAGGGGCCGTTGTAAGGATCTAGAGCGGGGAAGTTTTCCGTGAACTAAATATGCTTGTCGAAGAGCAAAGGGGCACCGGCGAGGTGTGAATGATGACGAATTCGTTCGTCTAAAAAAATCATTCATGTCTTTCCGGTGCCCAGTTGCTTTATATGCATATACTAGGAGATAGTATATTTGGTGATTATACTGTTACCCAGTATGTGTAATTCTGGATTCCCGCCTCCGCGGGAATGACAATAATGTCATCCTGGAACGGAGGCTGAAGGCCGCAGTGATAGGATCCCAGGTTTGAGATTCTATCGTCCCGCTCTGCGGGACTCGAAACAGGTATCTACGCTCCTTCTCCCATACTCCCAAACCTTCTCTCCCGACCTCCCATACCCCCAAACTCCCATACTTAACTCTTGACAAATATTTATCACATACTCTATACTACATGGTAGTATGGATCCTTTTAAAAATGCACTCTCATTCCTAGACGATATAAGCTCATATCTTTCACCCGCCGATAAGCCCTATTTAGCCCGTCTTAAAAATCCAAACCATGTTCATAAGGATATACTCCAGGTGAGTATGGACGATGGCTCAAAGAAGGATTTTCCTGCCTTTCGTTCCCAACATAATAATGCACTTGGGCCGTACAAGGGCGGAATCCGCTTCCACCCCGGCGTGACAGAAGCCGAAATAAAAGCACTTTCATTGTGGATGAGTTTAAAATGCTCCATTGCGGGCTTACCATATGGGGGTAGTAAAGGGGGGGTAATCGTTGACCCAAAAAAGCTATCAAAATCGGAGCTAGAATCGCTTTCTCGGGCGTATGCTCGCTTTCTGGCCCCACACATCGGGGAGCATGTGGATGTGCCAGCTCCGGACGTAAACACAAATCCCCAGATAATGGCATACTTGCTTGATGAATATGAAAAAGTGATCGGACACCACGCTCCAGGCGCCTTTACAGGTAAACCCTTGATACTTGGGGGGAGTATGGGAAGGGATAAAGCAACTGGATATGGAGGAGTGCTTGCCCTCAAATTCCTGATAGAAAAACTAAAATCAAAACATTCGGGCGGGTCACAGACCGCGCCCCTACATAAAGCTCCATCCTCTGATACTCCTACGTGGTATATGAAGCCTATTTCTCAAATAACCGTCGCCGTTCAGGGATTCGGGAATGTCGGCTACTTTTTTGCAAAGATTGCTTCAGAACAGGGGTTTCGAGTCGTTGCGGTCTCTGATTCCAAAGGAGCTACATACCTGGAAACCGGCCTAGATCCAGTGGCGACAATGGAATGTAAGCGTCAGAAGGGGAGTTTGGCAGGGTGTTATTGTAAAGGAGGCGTGTGTGACCTCAAGGGAGGGACTATGATGTCAAATGAGGATCTTCTACAATTACCAGTAGACATACTTGTTCCAAGCGCACTTGAAAACGTCATCACCAAAGATAATACCTCCAAAATCAAAGCCTCTGTAATCGTTGAAATGGCAAATGGACCGATTACTTCAGAAGCCGATCATCTCCTTACTTCAAAGAATGTGTTGATAATACCTGACATTTACGCAAACTCCGGGGGAGTATCAGTATCCTATTTTGAATGGGTACAAAACCTGATGGGGTATTATTGGACGGAAGAAGAAGTGGACGAGAAACTCGAAGCGCTTATGAAAACGTCGTTTAATAAAATGTTTAAAAGAAGTGAAGAGGGTACAATCTCTTTACGAAAGGCGGCGTATTTAGTTGCGGTTGAGCGAATTATTGAAGCAGAACGAATGAGGCGACCCTTATAATGAGATATTGAGCTCGATACGTTATTTCTCGCATCAAAGGGGCCCTCCCAATGGTGTGGGTATCCCAGTGATACTCGAAATAAGCGCATCATCGCTCAATATAACCACTCGCCGTACGAGTAAAATGTTGTCATTCCCGCGGAGGCCGAAGGTCCCCTTCAGGGGGCGGGAATCTATGGATCCCCTGCCTGCCGGCAGGCAAGGCCGATCAGGTCGGGGATGACACTAGTAACAATTTAACAATTTAACAATTTAACCAAACCATATGGCACAAACGAACATAGATAGTCGAATCAATCGGTTGGTGGGGCAAATAGAGGGGATTAGGCGCATGATTAATGGCGGGCGCGATTGTGAGGATGTTGTGCAACAAATTTTGGCAGCTCGGGAAGCACTTTCCAAAATTGGCCTCCTTGTTCTCAAGGAAGGAATTTGCAAAACCTCAAACGACCGAAAGTCAACCGAGGAAATTCTGGAAAAAGTATTTCGGATCTGAAGACTGTGTTATAATGAACATTGCCGTATGTTTTCTTGGTCAAATTTCTATTCTGAAATTGTTGAATTTACCCGATTTCTCATTACCTATTTTAAAGGACACTTCTTTGCATATGGAAATAGGTTCGAAAAAATAAAAGGCATTATTGTTGCACTCCTTGTTGTTAAACGAGGAAAGTACTCGCAGTCGTTCCTTAATACGTCCTTTTTCTTACTTTTAGGTGCTGCAATTATCGCCGGACCTGCTATTGCCCAAAATAACCCGTTTCTTGCCGACTATCTTAATCAGTCTGCGCCCATTGCTTCTGATAGTGTTATCGATATTGATGTGTATTCTCAATCGACAAACACGGCGATTTCTCAAAAACCCCGAGATAGGATTATTGAATATGAAGTTAAAGGGGGAGACACCATAGATTCCGTCTCAAAAAAATTTGACATAAGCATTGATACGGTCAAATGGGAAAACTCATTGACATCAGATATTATTAAACCAGGCCAAAAGCTTCAAATTTTACCTGTTTCGGGAGTGGCTCATAAAGTAACTTCTGGGGAAACAATTTATTCAATTGCAAAGAAATATCATACGGATGCACAGGCGATCGTTAACTTTCCGTTTAACGACTACTCTGATCCTGATACCTTCGCACTCAACTCTGGGCAAACTCTCTTCGTTCCAGGTGGAGAAATTCGAGCGGTAACCTCGCCAGGAGTAAGAACGCCAGGAGGTTTTTATAGCGGACCAATTACTGCTGGAAAAGGCAGTGGAAGCTTCATTTGGCCAACAAGCGGTGGAATTACCACATACCCTGTTTGGTACCATATGGGGGTTGACATTGCTAATTCATCGGCTCCAGCGATTATTGCTTCTGACGGTGGCACGGTCTCATATTCAGGATGTTTGGGTTGGGGATATGGATGTCACATCATCATTGACCATGGAAATGGCTACCAATCCCTGTATGGCCATCTTTCACACTTATCTGTGAGTCCTGGCCAGGGAATTGGCCGTGGCCAACAAATCGGAGTCATGGGTTCAACAGGAAGATCCAGCGGTGTGCACTTGCATTTCGAGATACGTCAAAATGGAGTATTACTTAATCCCCTCAACTTCTTAAAGTAGTTACTCTACCGCTGCTTCTGGCGAGGCTTCCACAGGTAATTCAATCTTTGGAGAAACTACAGCTTCAGGTTTTGTTGGAAGGTTTAATTTACTCTCGCTTGAGGCTTCCTTTTCATCGGGAGAAACAGGAACCTGTACTTTCTCGGTTGCTTTCTTCAAGGTATCCTTAAACATGGCAAAATCAGCCGTTGCCTTCTGATAATCGGCACTATTTTTATCTAGAGATCTAAATATGTCTTGCATAATAACAATGGCTTTTTCATATTCTTTATTTTGATAAAATGCCCATGCTAAGTTATATCGCGCGTTTGCCCAGTCCGACTTAAGCGTTAATGCTTGACTAAACATATTTGCTGCATTGGGGAATTGTTGTAGTGAATAATATACGCCTCCCAAGGCAAGTCGTAATTGTGGATTTACGGGATCAGCCAGAATTGCTCGTTCGTATGAAGAAATTGCCCATGAATCCGCGTCTTGTGCAACGTTTACCAAGTTGCGGTAAATGAGCGCTAGATTTTCCCAGTTTGCTGACTTTTGAGGATTTAGGGCAACTGCCGCTTTTGCTTCTTGAATTGCAATCTGAATTGTCTGAGTAATATTTTGTCTATCTTGTTGGCTTAAATTGTCCTTTCTTTGTAGCGCAATACTGTTTGCAATGAGTAAATTTACTTGGGCAAATGTTGTGTGATACTTTTCTATACTTGGATTAAGCAAGATTGCTTGTTGTTGTGGTCGGTAAATTGGATCAATAACTCCCTTAGGAAGTGCGTCAAGTGATTTTTTGAAATAGTATTCGCCCAAGTAATTGCGAACAAATCCGTACGATACGCTTGGAATAGTAATTGCGGCGAGGAATAAAATTGTCAAATAGAGTGGAAGGTTGTGTGCAAGATCTACTACCCATGCTTTGCTTTCAACTCGGGACGAAATGATTCCCAGATACACGACTGACAAAAATAATACAGGTAGCGTAGGAGGAAATAATAAAAGAACAAGTACCAGATATATTCCCGAAGCAGTTAATACGGAAGCATACTCATCTTTATTTTTAATTAGTTTTTTAAGCGTTAATCCTGTCTGTGTAAATATGAATAAAATAATGGCAAAACCGACAAGTCCCATTTCAGTCCAGATATGCAGAATGGCGCTTCTGCTGGTGGCGAAGTTCACGTTCCAATACGTTGAAGTATTATACGTTTCTGTTTTAGCCTTCGTAAATTGGCTGGAAAAATTATCGATTCCAGCTCCAAATACTGCTGTTTCCGGTTTTTTTAGTGTTTCAACAGCAGAAAGCCAGGAAGTATCAACAGGAGGAAGGGTAATTAAATGATTTTTTACTGTGTAAAATCCATTTATCACAATTGCAATCAAACAGATTGCACCGATTCCAAGTAGTACCACATTTCTACCCTTTTTTTTGAAAATTTCAAATATACCAACAATAGCAAAAAAAGAAACGTAGAGCATAAGATCTAAACTTGAACCGATGGGGGTAAATGTTGGTGACTTTAGGAATGTAAATACAGGCGGAAGTGTGTATGTTGCAAACGGATTTGTAAGAAAGATAAGTGAGAGGAACGAAATAATTCCGGCGCCAATAGCGAGCGCCATAAAGTTTGGCTTGTTGTTTTTGACAAAAAGGTATATCAAGACTAAAACAAGTACCGCAACGGGGCCAAACGGAAGTACGTTTATGGCTCCAACTTTATTTGGAGTCGTGATTATCGTGGTAAGAATAGTTGATACAAGAAGTAAAAGTACAGACGTATCAAGAAGTGTATGGGAAATCGTCAGTTTTCTTTGAATGACGAATTTGATGAGAAGTGCTCCTACCAGTAAAATAATGAAAAATACGGTAAGTGCAAATTTGTTCAGACCGAATGCGTCTTGAGTGATAGGAAGGAAGAAGAGGGGAAACAGCACAAATAGTGCCTGAATAAGAAACATCTTTACTTTTTCAATTGCTTGTATGTTCATACATTCTACAGTGTAGAATTATTTTTTTTATAAATCAAGAAGGAAGATGACATCCTATGAATCTTATAGTATACTATCCTCGAAAATCAGCTATATTTCACGAAAGCCGTGGTAAACCGTAGCTTATTAGCACGCACGTTGACAGCAAGGAGGAGAAAAAAATCGAATAGTGAAAGGAATGAGAACGGAAGGGCGCAATTTTGCGCGAAGATGGACTCTGAAAAGAGAGAAAGGACTTACCGGCAATGAGCCGCGAGTTATTCGACAGACTTATCAATAACATCTGCAGGGGGGGACGCTGGTCTCTTCGGCACGATGCACTTTCGCCTCGAGGACACGGTTTACCCGAACGAACTTGCTGGGTACCTGGCCAGGCTGAAGCCACTCGGGTACAGTCTAGGGTACGATCCAGACGGCGTGCTTGTTCTCAAGCATGAACCCTAACAACTAACCCCGCACCGCACCCAGACCGAGGCGTAAGCCGAGGTCACCACATCGGTCTCAAAGCCGGGAAGGACGAGTAGTTCAATGGAGATTACACTCGAAGAATTGGTTGAGGCGATCTGTAGTCGTCGAATCAAGTCTTTCGACAGCATCGAAGCAGGTCCGTTCGAAGACTTGAATCCAGAGATGGTAGAGACCTTCAGACTGATGCTGAAGGAAAAGGGTTACACTCTCTGGCAGGGTAACGAAGAACACGCCCCAAAGATCGTGATGATCGCAAGGACAGGTTATCGGAGAGGCTTGTAGTTGGAACGGAGATGGGCGCGCATGTGGCCGCCAGAAGAGGACAGGCTTTGCCTGACACCGTTCTGGCGGCCCAAGCGCCTCTAACCCCAAACTCCCACACTCCCAAACTACTTCTTTTCCACTTTTCTCCTCCTTGCACACACTTAAAAATAAAATAGAGATTCTATCACCCCGCCATGCGGGGTTCCAGAATGACAGTATTGTCATTCCCGCGGAGGCGGGAATCTAATTGAATGGATCCCCTGCCTGCCGGCAGGCAAGGCCGATCAGGTCGGGGATGACAACAGCGTCGTCCTAATTAATTATCCACCAATTAAAACTTGCTAGAACTGATATTGGTTCATCGAGCGTTACTACAAAATAACTCTTACAAGAAACTTCTTCCTTCGTACAAGCCTTTTTCAAAGACATATAGAGTGGGCTGTTTTTTGTGTTTGAAGTGGGGGAAATATACACCAAAGAATCTTTATTCAGCCGATCATTATAGATGGTGATATCTCGACTTCCGGCTGGTATTTCTCCTTCGCCTGCAGATGTTGCATTTGTTTCAATTGCTCCACTTACACTTTTGGCGGACGTGTCATTTGCGTCTGCAAGATACGTGTTAACTTTGATTCCTTGGGCAAAATATGCAGATCCCGATGCGTCAATTGAAGCAACTGTTTGAGCTTCGTTATTCAATACTTCAAGTTTTGTCGGCGTTTCTGCTTTCTCATTCAAGCTCAACTTAATATTATCTTTTTCGGAAAGGGCAGAAATTCGGTTTGTCCGAATTCCTTTTTGTGCGATGAGTTCGCCCTTAGTCGTCAAATTTCCGTCTCGAGAAACAATTACTGCGCCGTCAAGGAGATTTATCGTTGAAATAGCAGATATCCGCAGCTCGAATCCGAGTCCCATGATTGAGTTGTCCTCGATATTCACCGTTCCGGCCATGAGCGATCCTGCAACTGCAACATCATAGAGATTACTTCTTCCCGTTACCGTGAGATTTTCTAGATTTGGAACTGATACTAAATCCATAGGAGGAAGTTTATACTGTTGTGGATCAGGTAGGGGAGTATTTTTAATTTTATTAAGCTCATTTTCAATATCGGTAATGTTTTGCGAACTTACTTTTTTCGCAGTCAAGGTTCCGGAGATAGTTGCCTCATTACTTTGCACCGTTTCTGCGACTAATGTTTCGGTCGTGACTTTATCACTTGTCAATGTGCCTGAAAACGTTGCATTCCCCACAGCATCAATTGAGGCAACCGGATTATTATCAAAGCCATTAATGATAAGTTTTGCAAGCTCACTTTTTTCCCCAGGGCTTTGTGAAGGCCCAGAAAGATCAATGGTTACATCTTTTTCAATTGGAACAATCTTGTGTGTTTTGACTATCGGAACTGACTTTATCTCTGGATCATATACTTCTTGATTGTTGATTGGGCTAAATGACCCAGGCTGAATTGTTGCATTTATTATCCCCACAGATTCTTTATTATAGGAATTCTGCGCAAATCCAATAATTCGTCCATTTGTGGTTGCCTTTTGGGCAACTCCAGATATTTTTGAATAGGTCAGTGCATCTCCCGAATTAATCATTCCACCCTGGGTTGTTACTTTCACCGGTAATTGTCCAACAAGTCCCACGAGCGTATGTTTTTCATCATTATTTCCCGTAGCATTTCCAATAAATGCGGCATTTTTTGAAATAACACCAATAATTAGATTATCATTCTGATCACAAGGTGTAACCATTCCATCTGCAATCTGGCATAGCAAGCTTCCTGGTTCCCAGCCTAAAGCTGTCGAAGCAATGGTATCATCTTTCAAAAAGTACTCTGCAAAATCACCTCCACCAGATGTGTATGTAACGCCGCTCGTTCCATTACTTTGAATCTTACCCACTACATCGCCCGTTCCCTTGATAAATGTTATGAAGTTGTTACTCGTATTTCCACTTCCGGTGAATCCAAGTTTTACCGCAAGTCCTGAGGCAGAAACCCCCGCATCCTTATTCTCAATGAGCGTAACCGGAAGGGTTCCCTGTGAATCAACAATCGATAATTTACTTGCAGGGGCGATCGTTCCGACGCCTATTCGGTTGTTTTGGGTATCGAAACTGAAGAGGTCAGTTTGAAAGGCGAGGGAATTGACTGTATTTCCTACGAGCGATACAGCACTTGCCTTTAGGTAGGTATTTTTTGTGCCAAACACTGTTTCACCCGCGATTCTCAAATCTCCTCCAAGCGCCAACGTATCTTGTGGGTTTGTAGTTGTAAGAATTCCAACGTCTCGCCTAAGGTATCCTTGGACACCAAAACCTGAACCATATACATTGTCTGCGTAAACAGATTGAAATCGTTTATCACTTGTTCCCAGCGTTTGAATCCCAGAATAGGCAGGGATGATACTTCCCGTTAACCCAATATCACCCGTGTTCTTAATCGTGGCGACTTGAGCTCCGCCCACGAGAAACTTTATTTGTCCCGATTCTGTGGCTGAAAGAGTAATATCGCCATTTCCAGCAGATTGGAGAATTAAGCCTTTGGCGCTTGAGAGAGCGAAGTTTGCCGATTCCATGGTAGATCGAACAGACGGTGCCTCGGTGGACAGTAGCACATCTCCAGTGTCACTGATAAAGGAATTTATTGGAGTTTTTGCCGTTGGAGCGGCCCCAATCGATCCGTTAAGTGGCTGGCGAGGCATCATTTGTGTATCTCCAGTGATAGTTATTCCCAAATAGCTATTAGAGCCAGACAAAACATCTTCTCGAATAGGACTTCCACACTCTTGACCTAAGGTAATCCGAAAAGAACCTTGAAGGTTCGGAATTAATTCACACGGTCCAGTAGAGTAGAGTTGACGCCCATTTTGTGCCTGATCATAAATACCAAACCTAACTTGTGTTTTTTCGGCAATGATATTTCCAAGTGAATCCTTGAGAATGCCTGAAAAAGAGACAAGTCGTGTATTTGGATTATATTGTTGACCTGAAAATGGGGAAGAAGTAGGTTTACTCTTAGTTGAGATTATAACTACAAGAAAAACTAATATTAATAATAGGGCCCCAGAGAGCCATAAATAGTTAATTCGGCCATCGTTACTCTTGCTTATTTCCTCGGTCAATTCAGCCTCTATAGGTATGATTTTTATGTTCTCAATATAACTTGATGGAATTTGCTCTTGGGGTGCAGACTGTATTGGTTCATTGCGTATATTCTGTGCGTGATTTGTATAGCTATATCCATTTTCAACTAAATAAGAACCGAATACTCGGAGTGATGAAAGCTTCCTATTAATAGAATTTATTGGAATATCACTATCTAATAGATACTTTTTATATCTAACTAATTCATCTCTTGTAAAGAAGTCGTCATACCTTGAATGTGTTTGTGTCCAGAGTAAATAATGATTGATGTCTGATTTATATGCCTTTTTAGAGGAAGTACCGAGAGGTAATGAGTCTAAAAACAAAGCTAATTTATCCTGTTCCAACTGTGCATTATACCGATTTTCATTGCGATCATTCATTACTATTTAATAGTAGAGAAGTCTTGTGGCTTTGTCAAGGGGAAAAACAAGTAGATTTGATATATTACGATATCTTAAATATAAGAGATTCATACACGAAATAATGAGTTTAGTAAAAGCTTTAATAAGATTAATACATGATAATGCGGTAATTAATGTGGCTAGTTACTGTATCAGAATAGATAACATATCCTATAAAAATAACGTCGTATAGTTACTATTTTTGTAAAATTGAATTTATGTAATTTGATTAGGTAACTTATAAATTATATTTAATATTTCTGTGCCTAATTCTAGAGATATGGCTTCCTAATGATCTAGAACAATCATATTTAATTACTATTTAGTTTCAGTGACTAAAAAGTCGTTTATATCCATATCAAAATTTTAGAGGAAATACCTTTAATTAATTAGCCAGTCATGATAGGAAGAATTGATATTGAGGCTTCTTGATAGCAAGTTATAGCAGATAGATCTAGTATGGTAGACGATTGAGATGTTACCGCACAAGATCTTACATTATTTGGTTTTTTATCGTTATTAAGTACATTTCGTGTAAATTATGAAAATTTTTTAATAATGTAACAGTTATCAATTATGGGTACTGAATGCTAATTTATTAAAATTAAACGAAAGGCTGTTACAAAAGGCTTTATGATTAACGGATGTGGAAATTAATAAATCACCTATATATTTTTATACTTTTATGTTATGTTGATATACTTTGAAATAATTAATCAGCATTGACAAGAACGTTTCCGTCTGTTAATCTCTTAATATAAAATCATACGTTCGTATTAAGCGAATAACTACACTAATATAATACACTATGCCAATAAAAGATAGAAGAGTAAAAATATTGTTACTGCTTCTCCTAATACCCTCTATTCAATACGATTTCATTGAAATTGACGAAGCAAATCAGAACATATTTGATTTATCTATCAATCAAAAGACAAAGGGAACTCTTTCAGCTCTACTAAAGGATGGTTCTATTGAAAAAGAAGATCGAAATGGTAGCGTTTTTTATAGAATTACTCAAAAAGGTATTCAAGGACTTTCTCTAGAATTTCCTTTTTTTAGATTTCTTAGTGAGGAGTGGGATGGATTATGGAGGATTATTTCATATGAAATTCCCGAATCAAAACGAGAAATTCGGGATCGGTTAAGACGAGAGATGCGTGGATGGGGACTGGGGCCATGGCATAGGTCATTCTGGATAACCCCACACCCAATAAGTAGCTCCCTAAAGGATCTAGTTTACGGAAAAGAAGAAGAAAAATACATTCAGTCATTTGAAGCTACACACATGTTTGGAGATATGGATATTCTAGTAGAGAAGGTCTGGGAAAAGTCGCAGCTTGAGAAGGAATATCGAGCTATGTTCAAGACTTGGCATGAAACACTTTCAACGGACGTTTCAAAAGAAGATAAAATGAAGCAGATTCTATACATATACATAGCGACACTTCGCATGGACCCGGGATTACCAAAAAGCTTAGTCGGTAGAAACTTTATTGGGTTTGAGGCATTTGATATATTCAAAGAGGTAAAAGGGATTCTTCTAAAAGCCTAAAATACTCATTTTGCGGCATATATACCCTGGTAATTTTCGAATCTATCTGTATGATTCTGAAATGGAGTATTTTGGCGAACACATCAAAGAACGGGTGCTATCTTTTTGGACCTCATATCGGTCCGAAGTCCTTCTACTTTCGATCTCCTTTATACTAATGATTTTGTCTGGTGGATTTTTTTTCATCCAGAGCAAATCAATTCATGCAGAAAAAGTAACTTCAAAAGTAGTACATCACCGCGTTCAAGATACGGTCGTAAATTTCATTTATGTCGATATATCTGGTGCGGTAAAAAATCCTAACGTTTATAAATTACCAGAAGGAAGTCGTATGAATGACCTTATTCTTAAAGCTGGTGGATTTACAAAAGACGTCGATTCTCAAGAGCTTAGTCAAACAGTAAACAAAGCGCATATATTGTCAGATCAAGAAAAAATATATATTCCACGACTAGGGGATTCTCAATACATGACCAAATCCCCATCTAATCTCTTATATACAGACCAAAGTGAAAGAAAAATTAATATTAATTCAGCTTCAGAAGAAGAAATAGATACGATTGTAGGTATTGGTCCCGCAATATCAAAGAAAATCATTGCGGGAAGGACATACAAAGATATTGCTGATCTTGTGGCTAAAAAAATAGTAGGGCAAGCTCTTTTTATAAAAATAAAAGACAGCATTTCAGTGTATTAACAATGGGTGGTCCAGAAATATTTTCATCCGTAATTGACGGCTATTTGCCTCAACCACAGGCAGCGCTTCTTAACGGAATCGTATTCGGAATTCCGATCGGGAAGTATGGGGATTTTCATACAAAGCTCAAGATGGTAGGGCTCTTGCATTTAGTTGTTCTTTCAGGCATGAATATCACAATTCTTGCGGGGATTGTAACGGCCATAACTATTCCATTTGGCAGGAAATTGAGTCTATTGATAACGGGACTACTTATTCTATTTTTTGTCTATTTTATAGGACTTCAAGCCCCAGCAGTTCGTGCAGGTTTTTGCGCAATTCTAACAGTCGTATCAATTGCGTTTGGAAGAAAAGCAGTGCCGCTTTATTTACTCATTCTCTCTGGTATTTTCATAGCTATATTTTTCCCAGATTGGGTTACAGGTTTATCGTTTCAACTTTCATATGGAGCTACTCTAGGCATTATTTTGTTTGGCCCAAAAATTCAGATAAACCATTCAGGGCTCTTTGGAAGCTTACTATCAAATATTTCTCAAGAACTTCGCGTGACGCTCGCCGCTCAAGTATTTACGGCGCCGCTTATATTCATCCATTTCAAGCAAATATCACTTATTTCTCCACTTGCCAATATCATGGTCGCATTTCTCGTTGCGCCGCTTATGATACTCGGCATGATGACGGCTTTTTTGGGAAAGATGAGCCACTCGATCGGACTTATTCCTTCCATTATCTGCTATGGAATTCTAAACTACATGCTTTTAGTCATTGATATATTGTCAAAAGTTCCATTAGGATACATTTCTTTTTAATATGCTTGGAGAACATGTAGTATCGATTAAATTATTTCTCTTTGTTTGCTTTGTGGGACTCACGATATCACTATTCACATATTTTAGGTCGCTCGTTCAGAATCAAAGTCCGCAGGTTGTTTACTGCGACGTTGGCCAAGGAGATGGAACATACGTTCGTACAATTACAGGTATAGATATTATTATTGATGCTGGTCCGGATAGTAGCATATTAACATGCCTAGGCAAATATATGCCAATATTTGACAAAACTATTGAATATGCATTCTTGAGCCATCCACAACATGACCATTATGCAGGATTTATACCAATGCTTGCAAACTATAGAATAACTACCTTTTATAGCTCTCTTGGAGATAACAAGGCTAAAAGCTATACGGTATTGAAAAAGCTTTTGTCACAAAAGGGGACTACTATTAAAAGAATTTTTGCGAAAGATACGATTGATATCGATTTAGAAAACAGAATAGATTTTTTATGGCCGGAAAAAGACTTTTATAGTTCAGATCTGAACGATTATTCACAAACGTTCGTACTTACTCTCGCAAATAAATCGTTTCTATTTACCGGAGACGCAAGCCCTCGATCGCTCACTTTGACTAAGTTACGCTCATGGAATAATACTATACAAATAGACGTGCTCAAAGTTCCACACCATGGCTCAAAAAACGGTCTAACAGAAGATTTTTTTAAATTAGCAAACCCGAGAGTAAGTGTGATAAGCGTGGCCGTTCATAATCGCTATAAACATCCATCTCCCAGTATCATTTCCATGCTCAAAGCCTCAAAACGACCGTATTTTTTAACTTCAGAAAAAGGGGATATATCCTTTACAATTTTACCGGAAGAACTTCTTCCTCAATTTGGCCACGATTAAGCTTGTGAAGAAATAAAGTTGTGATAACTATAACGATAAGAAGTATTCCTAGTAACTTAAAAGGCACGGCAGTAAAGCTTTTCGTATTAGAATACCTTCCTGCTTTATCAGTTGACTCGATTGATACAAGTGCTTTGTAATTTCCAATATGAATCCCATCAAGCTGAAACGAATGTGCCGAATTTGCCGACCTATCGGTATACACAAGCTTGCTTGAATGTCCAAGAACTCTTTGCTTGGGAATTTGAACCACTTCAACAGTCCCAATAGGGGAAACGACTCGAATCGTACCGGTAACATAGGTCCAATTCGCGCCAGAATTTCGAACCAATATATCCCCATCTATTGTATCAATTGAATCATATAATACTACGCCCGTTTGATTTCCAATAGAAAATTTTTCAATTGAGACGTTCGTATCGAGTCTTCCTGTTGATGTGACAGTTAGGAGAATATTTGAGAGAACTCTTTGTGATGTTCCAATAGTTGTCTTTCCTTCAATTATCCGTCCCGAACCCGAACCAAAGACAAGTTGTGGGTAATAATCTTTTTCAGGAGCGCTATCTTGTATTGAAATCGTTGCGAATCCTTTTTCCATTCTTCCAGTTGGTAAAAAAACAGAATGAGTAGTTTCTTTATTTTCTCCAAGAGTAATAGTTACGAACGGAGTATTTGGGATAGAAGAGATCAAAAAAGAGCTTGGATCACCATCATTACGGACTGTATATTCAATTTTCGTGCTCGTTCCAGGCTTAGAGTAGATAATACTCGTTGCCGGTTCTATGTATACATTCATATATTAATTGTCACAACTGGCAGTTAATTCCAATTTGCCGGAATAACTTCCTCCCAATCCGGCAGTTTTATTAACTTTTATTTCAAGAATTCCTTCTACTGGTCCATTTCCACTTCCGGAAAGTATTTTTCGAGGCAAAACTTTCGAAAAAGGTCTAAAAGTATTCTCATTGATGAAATCTGCCGGAGCATACGTACTTTCAACATGAACGCCCCAGCCGTAGGAGTTCGGATTTGTCCATTTTTGAGCTACAAGACTTGTGCACTGTTTTGATTCGTCACATTTTGTTTCTGGCAGAATAGTATTTCCCAAAACTAGTTTTAGGCTTGATTTTTCCATAACCTCCAGAAGGGCAGATCCATTGAGGCCACTCTTAACCCCAACGCTTATTTTTTGAACTTCTACACCAGAATTTGATCCAAACACAAGTGTATCTGGTTTCTGGAGATAGCTACAACTTGAACCTTTTTCATGCTCAACATATGCATTTCCAGTCAAAACTAAACTAGCCTGTGCTTTTCCAATACGTTTTTCTAGAAGTGAACTATTTTGTGAATTAAGCGCTGAATCAATCGAGATTGCAGGTGAAATAATTTGAAACTCGGAAGCCTGTACATGAACCATGTACCATGTACCATGTAACACCAGAAAGGCTATCATTATGAACTTAATAGTGTTTTGTGTTACATGTCTCGTGTTACATGATCTGACTTTCATGAATATCATTATATAGAAATCTGTGCTACAATATCTCTCATGGATGATAAGAAAAAAATACTTGCGAATAATTTTGCCGCAGATGTGGTGGGCGAGCTAAAAAAAGTCACGTGGCCAACACGCAAGGAAGCAGGGCGACTGACCCTAGCTGTATTTGCAATCTGCTTGATTGTTGGTGTCTATCTAGGTATAATAGACGTCGTACTAGCCAAAGTTTTAGGAATACTTACTACGGCTCAATAAATCTTACTATGTCAGACATTGATGAAAAAAAAGACGTTTCAGCGGGCAAATGGTATGTTGTTCATGCACAATCTGGTTTTGAAGCAAAAGCCAAGGAAGGACTTGAACAACGTATCAAAACACTCGGGTACACCGACCGGATTTTTGACATCGTTATTCCGATGCGAAATGTGATGACGATTAAAAAAGGTCAAAAAAAACAGGGGAAAGAAAAGGTTTTTCCCGGCTATTTGCTTATAAAAATGGTTTTGGATGACGACTCATGGCTTGTGGTACGTACAACTCAAGGAATAACCGGATTTGTTGGTTCCGGAAATAAGCCAACTCCAATTACCGAGAAAGAAGTTGAGGCGATTAAACGTTTCGTTGAGCAAGAACAGCCTAAATTTAAGGCAAAATTCTCGGTAAATGAAGCGGTAAAAATAACGGACGGCCCTTTTTCGGATTTTATTGGTACAATAGAGTCAATAGATGATACTAAAGGGCGCGTAAATGTACTTGTTTCAATTTTTGGTCGCGAGACACCTGTTGAGCTCGACTTTTTACAGGTGGCGAAGCTCTGAAAGAGCTGAGTCAAATAAAAACCATGGCAAAAAAAGTAAAAACAATCATAAAAATTAACCTTCCGGCTGGCGAAGCTACGCCTGCTCCTCCTGTTGGTCCAGTTTTGGGTCAGCATGGAGTTCCAATTATGGACTTCATCAAGGAATATAATGCAAAAACCGCCGATCAAAAAGGGCAAATAATTCCAGCAGTGATTACTGTTTTTGAGGACAAATCATTCACGTTCATAACCAAATTACCCCCCGTTGCCGAAATGATAAAGAAAAAAGTAGGAATAAAGCTTGGTTCAGGAAATGCGGGGCGTGAGAAAGTAGGGAAGTTGTCACGATCCCAAGCTGAAGAAATCGCAAAAGAAAAAATGGGGGATATGAATGCATTTGAAATTGACGCGGCAGTGCAAGTGATTTATGGAACTGCCAGGTCAATGGGAGTAGATACAGAATAACACGAAACACAAACCATGTAACACAAAACATTTATGTGTGTTACATGTTACATGATTCGTGTTACATGAAATTATTATGGGCAAAATACGAACAAAAATAGTGGGGGACGAGGAGGCTGAAAAAAAGCAGGCAGAGAAAGCCAAGGTTCGTCGTGAGGCAAAAAAAATCGCCCAACCACAAGAAGATTCTGATAAAGACTTTGAACCAGCTGAAAAAATTGAATCACTCCCGAAGTCGGATAAAAAGAAAAAAGAAGATAAAAATACTTCTGCAAGAGCACGAGGAAAAAAATACAGAAAAGCAAAAGCAGAATTTGATTCGACCAAAGCATACTCGCTTTTAGAGGCGATTACGCTTCTAAAAAAGAATTCATACGCTAAATTTGATGAATCATTCGAACTCCATTTGAATCTACTAACAACAAGTGTCTCTGGACAAGTTTCTTTACCACATGGATCTGGAAAAACTGTTCGAGTTGCAATAGTTGATGACAAACTTATCGAAGATATTACGGACGGGAAAATTGAATTTGATATTCTGGTGGCGCATCCATCATTCATGCCAAAACTTGCAAAAGTGGCAAAAATATTAGGACCTCGCGGACTCATGCCGAATCCAAAAACAGGTACGGTTTCTGAAAAACCAGAAGAGCTTGCAAAAAAATTCGCTGGGGGCTCCCTTCGATTCAAATCTGAAGCTAAGTTTCCAATATTGCACCAAGTTGTAGGTAAGAAATCATTTGAAGACAAACAGCTCGTGGAAAATGTTGCGGCATTTCTAAAAGCTGTTGACGGTAAAAATATCACGTCTGCATACTTAAAAACCTCCATGAGCCCATCGGTTCTGCTTCAAATCAATTAAGAACTCTTTTTCTTGCAATACCATCTCCCTTCTGCTAGGCTGAAAGTATGGAATCTGTGATAACCACCCCTTCTGTTCCCCTCCTTCACCAAGGAGGGGATTACAGGGGAGGTAGGAAGAATCTTGGTGTGATAATTTTATTACTATTTCTCCTTAGCGCAAAACCTACCTTTGCCTCATCAACTACTTCAAGAATAACCCTTCCTCTCACCACAAACTCCACGCTCGTGGTTTCCACCACAGAGAATACTGTCGACAAAAAAATCATCATCTCCGACCACCTTTCCTCTACACGTGTAATCCTCAACGAAGACGGCACAGAATCTTCATCGCTCTCATACTATCCATATGGAGAAGCACTTACCAACAATTTAACCCCGCTTCGCCCGAGGCTTCGCGAGGGCGCAGCAATTTATCAATTTAACAATCGGTACTACACCGGCCAACGAAAACTTCCCGGTGACACTCTCTACAACTACAACGCACGTTTCTACAATCCCATGCTCGGAATATTCACCCAACCAGATACGGTAGAAGGACCAAATAGGTTTGCCTATGTGGGTGGGAATCCAATTATGGCAACTGATCCGAGTGGACATTTCGCATGTCCATCTTGTAAAGACAGATTTCCCAATAATCCAACAAAAGCAGATTCCATACCTGACCTGCTCACCTATGTCAAAGTTATAGTAAAGTCTGCTGGAATATATGATATTTTTTCATTGGAAACTCGAGTATTTGATACAGTAACAGGAATTGGATATAATCCCGAACGTGACTATTGGGCAAAAACATCTACAAGTCTTAATAGGTATGTATCTAAAAATGATCTTGGGAATGCTGAAATGCTAGGTATGGCAATACCCATGAGTGCGGTTGGGGGTGCAGAAAGTGCCTTAGCAAAACTACCTACTCTTAGAGGGAGTATTCTTGCAGAAATTGAAGCTGGGGGTAAAAATGTAACGATGACGACAGTAAATCCAATTATTGATGAACTTATTGCTCAAGGGATGAGTCACGAAGATGCTATTGCAGTTGTTGGTCATAACATAAAACCGCCTTATGGTATGAGAAATCATCCCGATGTAGATATTGGTCAAATTATGATAGATCATATACAGGGTAAACGAGGTCCGCCGACGGTAGATGAATGGTTAATGCAACCATCTCTTGTTTGTCAAGGTTGTGCAAATCTTGTGGGACTTATGGGAGAGTCGAGAGGACTTACAATGGTATATGGAGAATTTGAACATCTCCCCACAAGCTCACATGCGATTGCTGGGGTTGTAAAAGATGGTGTGACGAGAGTAATGGATATCCTGCACAAATCGAATAGTATGGGCATTGATGAATATACCGAAGATTGGGTTAGAAGAATAGGAAGAATCACATCGGAAATTCGTTGGGACTAAAATAATAAACCTATGGAGTAGGAAACTTTGAGCACAGGATTTTCGGAATATTCTCTTCCACCTTTAAGGTGAATACGCACGGTTTTCGCAGAAAGTGACATAAACCGTGCCTATTCATCCCAGGTGTGTACAGGCACGACTTTTGTCACTTTTTGGTAAAATAAACCTGGATAATATAAAAATAACAAATACAATAACGACCCTAGAAGAAAAGTTTTACGGAGTTGGAAACTTGGAGCACAAAATTTTGACTTCTTTTTCAATCTCTTTAATTCTTTTATTCCTCTTTATTTCCGTCCGGAAATTTTTGAGCATGACTTTACGCTCTTCTTTATCTTTTTTGAACCTATACTCCTTAACTTCATCGATTACTTCAACAATCCATCCAGCAATCCTTTTCATCTCGCCCTCCTTCATTCCTCGACTTGTGACAGCTGGCGTACCAAGTCTGATACCTGATGGATAAAATGGGGGATTTTCATCGTGGGGAACAGAGTTGCGATTTGTGACAATTCCTGCCATCTCGAGTGCTTCAGCGACAATATTCCCATAAAGTCCAAGTGGTCGAAGATCGATGACCATCAAATGATTATCAGTTCCGCCGGTCGTGAGTGTGAGTCCTTTACTCATAAGTTCTTTGGAAAGAACGTGCGCGTTAGCCACAATTTGAGCGGCATACTTTTTGAAATTGGGAGAAAGTGCCTCATACAATGTTATTGCAATAGATGCTGTCTGATGATCATGCGGTCCGCCTTGCAGGCCTGGAAATACCCCTCGGTCAATCTTTTTGCCCATTTCAGGATCCTTTTTTAATCCAACATCGGTGACTAAAATCATTGCACCCCGTGGTCCACGAAGCGTCTTATGAGTTGTTGTCATAACAATATCTGCATAGGGGACTGGTGAAGGATGAACTCCGCCTGCGATGAGGCCGGCAATGTGGGAAATATCCGCGAGTAAATAGGCGCCCACACTATCTGCAATTATTCTCCACTTCTTCCAATCAAAAACTCGGGGATACGCAGTTGTTCCAACAACAATGATCTGTGGTTTTTCTTTTTTTGCAAGTTTTGCGACAGATTCCATATCAATGATGCCATTTATATCAACATCATATTGTACGGGCGTGAAATATTTACCAGAGAATGTGACATCTGGATGACCATGGGTGAGATGTCCGCCGGGGCGAAGCATGAGCCCCATGATCTTGTCACCCGGTTTAAGAAGGGCGAAGTAAATCGCACTATTTGCAGGTGATCCAGAATAGGGTTGTACATTTACATGTGGAACGCCAAAAAGCTTCTTTGCACGCTCAATTGCCAACGTCTCGATTTGATCTATGAATTTGTTTCCTTGATAGTATCGAGCCCCACTGTAGCCTTCAGAATACTTATTTGAGAGGACCGTTCCGAGGGCTTTCAAAACATCCTTTGACGCATAGTTTTCTGAAGGAATCATCATGAGCGTATCCCGCTGGCGTCGCTCTTCCTTTTTTATTAGATTTGTAATCTGTATATCCTTCATTGGGCATACTATAAATGAGACAGTTGAACTTTTCAAGTAGGATAACAGAATTCTGGATTCCCGCCTCCGCGGGAATGACAACAATGTCAATTGAAGTCCCACTTTTCGGGACTCAAAATAGGTATCTACGCGAAATATCTGTTAACCAATGAAAAAGGAAGTGCAGATACCTGTTTTGCGAAGTCAAATGGGGCCCCCAGCAGGGGTGAATTGCGAGCAAAATACGGTATCAAGCGACCTTTTTCAGTTCTTATCGAGCGAGATATCAATTGAAAATTGATTAATATAACGTTACTATCAGAGTATGGAAATACTTGTTGATGATCTTCTTTGGAATTATTTGTCAAAAGGGCAACGTGATCTCATCGAACAGGGTCGCTACATGATGAAAAACGTGGTTGAGGATAGCAAGTTCACGTTTTCAGACTATTCATTCGTTGTTTTCCCTTTTGCAAAGGCATATGAAGGATTTCTAAAGCAAATTCTCCTTGACCTGAAATTTATCGATGAGCGCGACTATGTCTCCGATCATTTCAGAATCGGCAAGGTCCTTTCTCCAAACCTTGTGCGTAAACTGGGGAATAAGTCTGTGTACAAAAAAATTTGTGATTCGGTCGGATGTGATTTGAGCGACGAAATTTGGGATACCTGGAAAATCGGTCGCAATCAGGTTTTTCATTACTTTCCGCATAATCTCAAGTCTTTATCTCTACAAGAAGCACAAGACATTATTGAAAATATTCTTATGACAATGGATACGGTCGTGAAAAAATTGAAGATTGCTAAAGTTAAAAGTAGACTCGTAGATTTGAGCGAGTTGAAAAATATACAAACAAGTAATCAGACGGTTTAAACTGCGAAGAATATCTAATAGAACAGTTAGAATAGTGTAAAATATGTTTTTGTCATTCCCGCGGAGGCGGGAATCCATATGGATCCCCGATCGGGGTCGGGGATGACAAAAAAATGAGCGTGCTCGATCGGGTATTCTCACAGTTTGTAAGTTATGATATAATTTTCTCATGAAATCAAGAATTTTTTCTGGAATCCAACCCTCGGGAGATCTGCATATAGGTAACTATTTAGGAGCGCTTGCGCAGTGGAGCAAGCTTCAAGAAAGTGGAGACTATGAAATCTTATTTTGTGTGGTTGATTTGCACGCAATAACGGTTCCGCAAGATCCAGTGATTTTAAAGAAAAAGATTCGTGAAGTAGCTGCACTGTACATTGCATGTGGAATTGATCCTTCCAAATCTAAAATCTTCATACAATCCGAAAATCCAGATCATGCCTATTTGACCTGGATCTTCGATTGTATTACGCCTATGGGATGGATGGAACGGATGACACAGTATAAAGATAAGTCGAAAAAAAACGGAGAACGCACGTCTGTAGGTCTTTTCAATTATCCACTGCTTATGGCAAGCGATATTCTCCTCTATGACCCCGATCTTGTGCCTGTTGGCGACGATCAAAAACAGCATCTGGAACTTGCGGCAGATGTTGCAGAAAAATTTAACAAAACTTTTGGAGAGGCATTTAAGATTCCTAAAATATTTAATCAAAAAGAAACCGCGAGAATCATGAGTCTTTCAAATCCCACAGCAAAGATGAGTAAATCTGATGAAGATCCTTCCGGAAGCATTCTTCTTTTAGATGACGCAGAAACAATCGAGAAAAAGGTCAAACGTGCGGTTACTGATTCAGGAAATGAAATACAGTATCACTCGGATAAACCAGCAATCTCTAATTTGCTTGCAATTTATAGCGGATTTTCGGGCACATCGATCGAGAACGCAGAGCGGAAGAACAAAAACTCTTCATACGGAGAATTTAAGGCTGATTTAGCTTCAGTTTTAGTCGAAAAATTGGGTGAAATTCAAAGAAGATTCAATGAACTTATTAAAGATGAAGCCCATCTCAATACAGTTTTAGATGAGGGTCGAGACTTTGCGCATAGTATTTCTTCAAAAAAAATTGAGCTGGTGAAGGATTTGGTTGGATTGCGTCGATGATTGTCTTTAAAACTACGTCTTACTATACCATGTAGAACGACCTTTTCCATGAGAAAAAAGCACTCCAACAATGGTTAACTTTGCCAAATCTCGCGATGCAGTGATTTGAGAAACGCTAAACTTTTTTTGAACTTGTTTATTTGTGATCCGTGACTTTGGATCCTCAAGCATTTGTATAATTTCTCTTTGCCGAGAATTAAGACTAAGTAGTCGTGTACTAAAGATAGGATTATTTGAACTATCATTCATTTTTTGCAATATTTGACTCGTCTGACTTATTAGTACATCTGTGAAATATTCAAGCCAAGTTGTTATATTGTTGTATTCCTGTGCTGTTTTAAGAACATAGTCGTGCTCATCAGTATTCTTAATCCACTCGGCTTCTATATTCAATAATTCTCGAAAGTCATAGCCATATTTGTAAAGAAATACATAGGCATGAAGGGTTGCTATGATTTTCTTAGACTCGAGCTCGAGGTCTTTATTCATCAGTATCTGGGAATAACATATTCCTGCTTGTATGACCGGGTGCTCATTTCCAATATTTAAATAGTCAAATAATTGATTGAATTGATCTTTAAATTGTCTTTTCATCAAATTTGAAGATGTATTTCTGTTGACTCCATTTATATACGTATTTAATTTTAAGAGAACCTCAAAAGTTACTTTTTCACTTGAAACATACCACTCATATCGAATAAAATCGAATGCTTTTTTAATTCCGATAATTTTCTTTTCTTTTGCGGACTGAACTTTTGAAGATATAATAATCTTATTGATTTCAGATAGGGAAGTAGTTAGCTCATCTTGAAACAAAGCATCTTTAATACGCATGGTACGTATAGACCATTGGTAATACAGTAATCTTTTTCTATCAATTGGGGCTACATGAAGTTCCTTACGCAACTCTTCGAGTTTTTCTAATTTATGGTTTAGATTGTCACTAAGTGAATATGCAATTATTGACATATTACTATGATCTTATCATAATCGTGTCATTGTGTCAACAAAGAAGTATTTATTAATTATAAGCAGTAGAAACAGTCTAAATTAAAAATAATGATAAGATTATGATAAGATAAAAAGGTCCTTGACAAAGCAAAAAGATTATGATCTACTTAATATAGATTGGTAGGGGATTAGGCGTTATATATTACTAGCATCAAAGGAGGTGAGGTAGAATGTTAAATGGAATTGGAGCGGGGGAATTGTTGTTAATTTCATTTGTATTATTGGTTCTTTTCGGAGGAAAAAAGCTTCCAGAGTTGGCACGCGGAATAGGAAGCTCAATAAGTGAACTTCGAAAAGCGGCTCATGAATGAGTATGAGAATCAAAGTTTTGAGTAAAAATTGTTTCAGAGTTATATCTATATCGACGTTAATTGTTGCCGCCCTGATTGGGCCAACATCGGTCAGGGCAGCAGCAAATTCGCAATCATGTCCAGTATCTTCTTCGTGTATTGTTGGTGAGTTTTTATACGATGACGCATATGTCCCAATTACGAATGCAACGTGTTCAATTACCTCCCACTACCCTGATGGATCCATGTACTTTAACGCCCAAGCACTAACAGGGACTTCTGATGGGTGGTATGGACACAACTTTACTACTTCATCTACTGAAGGAATGTATCGTTCGCAGATTTGCTGTACAGCGGGCACAGAATACCTCTGTATTGATAAATCATTTACCGTTGTGGCACAATCTACCCAAAGCAGTGCTCCTTCTACGAATGATATTGCTTCAGCTGTTTGGGGATACTCTGGAAGGACGCTTACGGGCTTTAATTCGCTTATTTCAGATATTTGGTCTAGTGCTGCAAGAACACTTACTGGTGCTGGTCTAACAAGCGGTAGCATAGCTACAATAGAAAAAACAACAAACGAAACAAGATTACTTTTGGAAAAACAAGTCAACAAGCCTACGGTTAAAAGCTTTATCGAAGAAGAGCCAAAATTACAGGCAAAACTTGATGCAACAAAAGAAAATGCAAAAAACATCTATTTTACTACGGCGCAAATTCAAAAAAATGTAAAGAAACTACAAAGTAAATGGGCAAATATATCTACTACTTCTCGACTTGAACAAATAAATACGCTTGCGGGGCTCATTGGAAATACAACAGATAATTCGGCAAAAAAAACGCTATTTGGAATGAATAAATGGTTTATATCACGATGGAATTTTTCATCGGGAAAATTGAGCACAACATATATAACTGATTTATATACACAAATAAAGAATACACAACAATCACTTATTTCCGGAAACAAAAACACAACAGTGTTTCCTGTACAAGCTATGATTTCTGCTAATCTATTACGTGATTCTATCGGAGACGTGGCTGACGATGAGATGGATGCAACGTTGTTTGGAGAAATATCAGAGATCAATCAATATCATGCTGATTTAGAGACATATTCACAAAAATTAGTAACAATCCAAAAAGACTGGAAGAAATTGGATACAACAAAAAAACAAAAACTTGTTGTTGAATATAACCGTGATATCCTTGCCCTCAATCGTATTCCACAAATTGGGGCGATACAGGGTATAACGACTTCAGTAACTACGGATAAACAGCTGAGAAACAGTTTCCTATCGTTATTGGGCTTAGTAAAAGCAAACAAGCGTCATCTTGCTCAAAATCCAGAAACAAGCTTTGCGAGCACGTGGCTTGAGTTGGGGAGTATCGTTTTTAAAACACTTGTTACCAATCCATCGACATTAATAACTCAAACGACAGAAGTTAAATATTATCTACCAAAAGAAGTTAAAAAACAGTCAATTATCAGTATGGATAAAGAATTAACATTGAAATTTGATGAACAAAAAGGCCAATATTACGTGATTGGTGAATTCGAACTTGAACCTGGTGAATCAAAAACGGTTTCTGTGAGTACGAGTGATATTTGGAGTATTGTAGACGATGAGCTCAAATCATTAAAAGCACAAGCAAGCGCACTGCTTAAACCACTCGAAAAAACTCCCTATTTTGCCCAAGGAGTTACATTACAAAGCGATATTGAGGTTGCACTTGATAAAATTAAACTTAACCAAGAACGTGCGGAGACACCAGAAGAGAAGTTATTTACCTATAGCGAATCCGAGATAGAACTCAAGTCTGTTAAAACAAAAATTGATACGTTAAAAGATCTAGCATCGCAAGTAAGTTCAAGTAGCACCCTACTTGGATTTGTTGGCGCAACACAGTCGTTAGCTGTGTGGGGACTTATCATAATAATGAGTGCAGGATTTGTATTTCTTACACTATACATGCGAAAACTCTCGAATGTGCCTGGGGAAACACAAAAAATACCAAAATCAAAAAAGAAGAAGGCAGTTATTGCCGAAGTAAAGGTACCACTATCAAATAAGCTTAGAGTGAATCTGCATGTTGTAGTTTTTGTATTGCTGTATGGTGCATCAGTATCATTGTTCTCTGTTTATGCAACGTCTAAACTAGTATCAAATCAGAATAATGGTCTAAATGCGCAGGTATTAGGAACTCAAACCCAAAGTTCACCGCTGTGCCCTTCAAGTAAATAAGAGTACGAACTGTGGAATTGCCAGATTATACCCGTGATGCAGGAGTATTGATGCTGTAACTCCAAGTATAACTCCTTTTCTACCCTTTCTGAATGAATATGCGATTATGAGCGATGACGTAACATGAAGTGGAATAGTCAAAAACAGTCGCAAAATAAAACTTGCTGTGTTTCCTACACGTACAATATTAAACAAATAGAGTATGCTTTCTGAAATGGAAAAAAGAATACCAATACAAAGTCCTGTGATAAATGGATTGTATGAAACTTCATTTTTCTTTGAAAAAAAAATTGTGACCGCTTTTGCAAATTCTTCTACAACTGCAGGGTAGGGAAGAATTTGTTCAAGTGGCCACAATATAAAGGGGAGTATTGCAGCAATAAGCGGCGTTACTATGAACATACATGTTTATTTATCTGAAATTGATTTTTTAAACTCTCGAATTGCTTCACCAAGACCACGTGCCAACTCTGGAAGCTTTTTCCCCCCGAAAAGCACGAGCAAAACGATAGCAATTATAACTATTTCAGTTGTACCGATTCCTCCTAACATATTATTTGCACCTCCTCTCGTATATTCATTCTGTATGTATTATCATACATGATTTCTTAATATAAATCTATTAAGTATAACGGTAAGCTCAAAAAGTAGGATGAGCGGTATAGTAAGGAAAACGAGGGAAAGTAGGTCTGTTGGCGGTAATAACGCCGCAAAAAGTAACGATATTGCATATGCAAAGATACGTTTATCAACTAATGCTTTGTACTTAATAATTTTTACTTTTAGGAGAATTGTTAAAAAAATTGGAAACTGGAACCCAATTCCCATAAGAAGTCCAGTAATAATAACTTGTGATAAGAATTGAGATACATCTAAGAAGTTTCCAATATGTAATTGCAATGATTTTTCATAAAATAAGATGATCATATACCTCATGATGACTATCCCAAATACCATCCCAAAAATAAAGAGGATAATACTTAGAGGGATTAACGAGACAATGAGTCGAAATTCTTTTTTTGTTAGGGCGGGGCGAATAAATAATAGTATTTGCAATACAATTAAAGGAAATACAAGAATTGAACCCAAAAGTAACGCAGTATTTATTGCTAAGTTTAGAAATTGAAATGGTGAAGTAAAAACAATATTTATGCCTTTAAAATCAAAAACGGTAAGAATGATTTTAATGATTGCTTCATAATAAATAAACCCGAGTGCTGATCCGATAAAAAATACAGCAAAAATTAAAACAACCCGTCTTCTGACTTCCATTAAGAAAGGCATGTATTGTTCGCGTGCATCTAGCAAAGAAGGAATGGTTCCTGATTGTTTCATAGAAGAATTCATATATTACTTATCCGTATCTTTTAAGCTTTTTTTGAATTCTTTTACAGATTGTCCAAGCGATTTAATAAATTCAGGTATGCGTTTACCACCGAAAAAGAGCAGTATTAATAGTGCAATAATCAAAACTTCTGTAGTTCCCATAGTAGTTACTTCCCCTCACCCCCTTTTTCTTCTTTCATTTCATTCTTTTCTACAACTTTTACCCCCTCTATATCTAAATCATCGTTCAGGGTACTTTCAAATTCCTTTTTAACTTTTTTGATCTCTCTTCCAGATTCACCGAGTCCTTTTGCCCATTCCATTAGCTTTTTTTGCCCAAATAGTACGAGAAGTATAAATGCAATGATAACAATCTCTGTCGTGCCAAGATTATTTAAAATATTCATACGTTGAGAGTATCAAAGACGAAATAAAAAAGCAAGTACTTATACAAGTCCCATACAGCTACCGCAAAACAAAATGTCGGTTTTTTATACCGTCATGCTGAATTTACTCGCCTCGGCGAAGCCAAGCGAAGTCGGGTTTCAGTCTGCCTGCCGGCAGGCAGGCGTTCAGAATGACACTGTTGTCATTCCCGCGCAGGCCGAAGGTCCTCGTAAGGGGACGGGAATCTATTCTTATGGATCCCCGTCTTCACGGGGATGACAGAAAAGTAACAGTTGTTAATCTGGCAACGACCCGTATCAATGTTGCCATTCGGTCACATATTTAGATCTAGCAACACGAAGTCTCATACAATTAGTAAATTGTAACGATTAATGCTAAGATGAGATTAATGCTATTAAATGAATGGATATTTTTAGATATGATTGTTAATACTTCTCTCTTGCTTTCGGCAACATCATTCTTTATCGTATCACTAATGTTTGGTGATGCCTTATTTGCCCGATTTAATCTTAAGACTTTCATGAAATTTCTAGGCTTTCTTTTGATTGGAGTAACCTTTATCTTAAATTTATTACATATAAGTTATCCTGTTTTAATCTTCTGGTTCATGTCAGCGGGTTTGGTCTTACTGTTTCTCGGTTTTATACTAGATCCATTATCTAAATTGAAGTTTTTCGCCCCATTACCGCTTGTTTTCTTCCCATTTCTTAACGATCATATCCTTTTTTTTGTTTTAAGTCTGATGATAACTGTCGGAGTTTTTCAGCTGGCATATACCACAAGTCATAGAGATTTAATACCGCTCGGGGTAAGTTTTACGCTCATTTCTGTAGGGGAGTATCTATTTCATCTTAAAGGTATTGAGCAATTAAAACAGTTGGCCGTAGCTGGATCATTTTTATACCTTTTTGCCTCATTGATACTGCTTGGTTGGGCATGGTCATATATAGCATTACGACTTATTTATTTATTGAAAAGAAAGAAATCTAGCTCATTGCAAGGATGATTTGAAGACTTAAGAAGCTAATCTGGCGACAACTCTTGAAACTACAACTTCTGGCAAGATATCTGTTTTAACATAGTAGTCTACTGCCCCCAAATCTTTGCATTTCTTAATATCTTCGTCTTGATGCAAAACAGACAGACAGATCACGGGTATCTCTTTTAAGAGTGAATCACTTTTAAGTGCTTTTAAGACCTCAAAACCATCTTTTTTTGGGAGTACTAAATCTAAAAGTATCAGATCTGGTTTTTCTTCTCTAATTTTAGAAAGTCCTTCCTGTCCATCGACTGCATACATAAATTCATGACCAGAATCTTTAAAAGCTACTTGGTACATCCGAAGAAGCGGTAGATCGTCTTCAATCAGTAATATTTTAGACATTTTTAGACAGAGGTAACGCTATGCTAAATGTTGAGCCTTTTCCCACTGTACTTTCTGCCGAGATTGTACCACCCATTACTGTTAAAAGCAACTTTGCAATATACAGTCCTAAGCCATGAGACTCACTTTGTGTTTGAAGCCAATTTTCTGAAGAATAAAACTTCTCAAATATATGAGGAAGGTCTTTTTGATTAATTCCAATACCGGTATCTTTGATGTGAACTATACCCATAGTATCTGTTTTGCCATAGGTAATAGCAATGGCTCCTTTTTTACTATACTTTATAGCGTTGTCTATCACATTTATTAAAACTTCTTTGGTTTGTTCTTTATCTGCAAAAACCATCAGTTTTTTGGGCGAAGGTAATTCTAATGCTAATTTCTTGCCCTGTAGCTTTTGTTTCGAGTCAAAAGCCACACTCCGCGACAACTCGTCCATGTCAAAGTTTGCACTTACCATTTTAACGTTCTCGCTTTCTATTCTTGATGTTGTAAGTAGTGATTTTACAAGGCTTGACATTCTTTCACTACTATAAAGCGTTTCTTGAAGATATTTTTGTGCTTCTGTATCTATTTTTCCCACCTTTCCTGATAGTAACATGGAAGTATATCCCTTCATTAAAGCCAGCGGGGTCAGAAGTTGATGAGATGCAACCAAAATAAAGTCATTTTCATTTTCTTGTAACTCAACATCATGTTTGAGCTGTTCCTCTTTAAGTTCCATTATTTGTGTTACTTTTTGTTGACGCCTAAGATCAATCTTATTTAATTTGATAGTAATCCAACACATTAAAACAAAAAAAATGGAAACTAAAAAGACGTTAAAGATTGCAAATCCAAATCTAGTATTAATTAATCCTGAATCTTGAGCCCAAAGTATTACTTTGCCTAATACTGACGGGATGATAAGAATACTTGGAAGCAATATTCTACTTATTTTACTCCCCGAGAAGTTAGAAGAAATAACTGTCATAAACCCTCTATCAGATCTGATAAGTAGCATTGCCAAGGATGTTATATAAAAAGCGATGGCAGTATTAAAAGCCATCGGTACTTGTGCCAGAACACCGTATAGATTTTGAACTGAATAGACATACCCAAGGATTGCCAAAAGCGAAATCAAATTAACTAAAAAACACAAAATATTTATTAATTTATAGTACTTATCTTTCGTCAGAAGAAATAAAGAAATGCCGATAAAGACAAAATTAAAAGCAGTGTTTGGAGCAATCCTATTTCCAAATAATTTTGATCCAAATAAAAGTTGATCTATGTGCGTATCAAAGCCAAATATAATTGCCCCGAGACTTGCGAACCCGACCACAAATACAATTATTCCAGCAAGCTGTGCAAGCCAGATAAATTTATGCATTTTTTTCTGTAGAATTATCTGAATAGATAGACCAATCAAGATAAAACAGAGAGCTGTGAGAGGATTCATAAAGATATACCCTGGTTGAAAGTTTCTGATGAAATCAATATCAAATTGCCAGCCAAATTCGGCCAGTATGCCGATTACTATTACAAACAAAGAAAATAGTGAGGCAATCTCTCTAAAAAAAGTAAGTATTCTTGAATCCTGAATTGTTTCAGTACTGTTATTGTCCATACATAGAGTTTGTAATTTTTATCTACTATTGCTCAAAACACCAATAACGAAACAGAGGTGTTATAAAAATAATGCAGTAATCCTGCAAGTACTATTCCTAAAAATAGTAGCCTTTTATCAAGTAATGCCGGTATCAAAATCGCAAGCGAAGTGGTAATATGTAACGGCATAGTTACCATAAATCTGAAAAGGTGTGTTTGACTCGTTGCGGGGGAAAACAAATAAAGGAAGTTTTCAGTTATCCCGAATAAAAAACCTATCAGTATTGTTGCATAGATCTTTTGACGGTTGTCGCCCGACTTTAAAATGAAGAAGATTAAAAGTGCCTTGGCTAATTCTTCCACAATATGTGGGTAGGGAAAAAATATCTCTATCGGCCAAAGAATAAATGGTGCAATTGCCGCAAATACAGCAGTGAAAATATACATACGTTTTTGATTCTCTTTCATAGCAGTTGCTTTTAATTATTACACAATAATCTTTTAAATATACAAACCAAAGATGGTATCACTTAAGCGAGGCAATGGTAGCTTTGAGTTTGGCATCTTTAAGCATCTTACCAGCGGTTCCAACAGTTGCGTGACCGGCGACAACCTCATCCCATACAGCATCAGCAATTTCCGAAGCAGATGCACCGCCAGCAGTTGTTTCGATAAAGGTATCAGTACCAAGATCACGTGTGTTTCCCAGTGTATTTTTGGTGAATGTATGCCCGTTCCTGACACCAGTTCTTAGAACCCCCGTGCCAATATCAATGCCGTATCCAGTGTGTTTATAGATGAGATTATTTTCAAAAATGTTATCTGCAATGCCTGTGCCAGATAACACTACTCCATTGACATTATCATAAATAAGACACTGTGAAACGAGGGTACGAGTGGTACTGTTTCCGAATGTAATCCCATCTCCAGTTCCAGATTTTCCATTGAGCTCAATTACTGATGAGGTAATAGTAGACCGAGTTGATGATGAAATACTAATTCCTGACCCTCGACTTCCAGTTATCCACGTATCTTTTATGAGAGCGTTATCCCCAGTTATTGAAATCGCATTTTGTGAACCCGTGCCAGCTGTTGAAATATATATTCCGCTTAGCTCCACATTATCAGCGGTAATGTTTATTGTGGGGCTTGTGTCAAGGGTTGGTATAAGTTGGAATATATAACCCGGGCCTCGTATTTTTAAATTATTTTTGGTAACAGTAAGCGTTTCAGTTACTGTCGTTGTCCCACTGGTGTTACTACTCATACAAAAAATAACATCATTGTTGCCGGCTATGACTAACGTTTGGGCTTGAGAAAATGTAGCCACGGCCTTGGTTGGTTTGGTTCCATCGTTTGCATCATCTCCATTTATTGGATTCCAATAAAGATATTGTCCGACACCACGTCTTGAACCAACAAGAGATTCAACTAGATAGAGTAAATTGGTGTCTGATTCAGGTGTTGCGATAGTTGGGGAAGAGGACTGAGCGATAGTAACGGAGGTAAAGGCTGACGATGCAATAGGATTACCGCTTTCTGCTACTAAATTACCACCAGTAACAATGCAAGCTACCGTATCTGGACCTGGACGTGCCTCAAATCGAAGCTTCCAATTATCTAAGAGTACAAGAGTAATCCCCACCGAAACACTACCGCCCAAGTTCTGTTTCCCAAATGCTTCGGCAATCTGTGAATTTGCTAACCCTGGTGTTAATTCATCTTCGGTGTCTCTGATCTCATTTATCAATGTTTGAAGATCGACAGATGTTTGAGGAGCAGGGACCTCGATTATGCTATTGTAAAAATCGAATACAAGTGCCATAGATTAATCATATCAAAGATTATATAGAGAATAGAATAAAGTTATTAATTTAGGTCTTTTTCTATATATTTAACTCTATCAAGCTGTCCTTCTAATGTCAGTTTCGCGGTAGTTTCTATCCATTGTAAAAAAGGGCCAGGGAATATTTTTTTCTCCTCACGAAATAAATTAACGACCTCCAAGACTGCTTTTTGATTACCAACAATAATTGGTCCACGTTCAGTTCCTACTGAAGTATCGACGATCTCAAATAGGTCGCTATTTAGGAGCTCTTTATAGAGTGGATCATTTTTAATCATGCTAATATACATTGGAGGATCGGTAATTTGAACGAGTGGAAAAAAGTCTTCGATTACAAAAAACCATTGCCCGTTTTTGTGTGTTCTACGAATGATTTCTCCGTAATAAGAAAGATCATCATAAAAAACGACAGGGGAGGGAGGGGGATTTTGAATAGGTTTAGGACCGTTCACATGCTTTATACTCATAAACCTTCCTCCTGGTCCTCGAACTGGTTTATTCTTTGTGTCTAAGGTATCAGTGCTCATATTCTCATCAGGTTACGATTGTATCAGTTGTTCGGATTGCAGAGGTAGAGAATCCGGTTGAGCCAAATGTACCCGTTGTTTCAAATGGTAAAATGGCAACTGATGCTTTTCGTCGCACCCGAAGAAGTATTGTTCGGTCTGAAACGTAGATAACCTGAACCGTGATAGAAGTAGAGCTTGCCTGCTCGTCGATAAATGGCACATACGCTTTATCATCTGACGCCGTATACGACCGGTCTAGAGTGGGGGAGACACCCGAAAATGTCGATCCACTCCATGAAGTATAGGTGTAACGGGTTTCTCGAGTTGCCGTCAAATCACTCGTGTCAACGAGTCTGATAGCTCCAGACGACGGAGTATCATTTGAAATAGCACCAGATACAACAACTGTTGAATTACCCGAGTTGTTACCTGCGGCTAATGAATACATTGCCTTATCGATAGTGGTACCTGAAGTTGTTCTGAAAACTGACACTCTATCGCCGGAAAGAAGGTTGGTGATAGTAACACTCTGTTTATTAGGTGGCGTTCTTGTCACACCGTTCGCATCAATCAGTTGGAAGTTCTGAACATCAGCCGCCGCCATATTTTCGATCCAGACACCTTGGGCACCGAAGAATTTTCCTCCAGCGAAAGTTCCAAGAGGAGAGGCTTTAACTGGTGAGTATGTATTATCAGGAGTGGTTTGATTATCTTCATGAGCCCGAATATATTGTTGTCCCTGCAGGGCGCTGTGGGTAATGGCGCCTCCTTGGGCTTTGGCGGTTGGATAGGTACTAAATGTCGAACCAACACGAGTGACATATTTAAAATATTCATACGCTTGAGTTAATACTCGGGTAGCACAACCGATAATAACCGAGTAGGGGAAAGATGAACCCTGTTCGAAATTCTTACTCATAGTATATGCTTCAGTTAAAGTAGAGGAGGACGTAGCTGTAGCACTTGAAGTACCGCCGGTAATGACATTGGTACCATTGAATGTCCCAACTACATTACCCAAAGTCATAGTCCCTGCCCCCGTTGTCGTCGTTTGATATAAAAAGATACCAGTGGCGCCAGAAACAGCTTGAGATACAGGCTCTAAGTTGGTAAATGCCCCACTTATCGCGCTGTAGGTAAGGGTGCCATTGACAAAAGCGATTGTAATATCGCTATATCCTGAAACAGTCGCAGTAGCGGTCAGGTTATTAAGGTCAGGAGACGTGGCCAACGGTACCGCATTTCGGCCACCTGCGGTAAGATCGATTCCAAAGTGATCGTATAAATCGGCACTACCTCCTGCTGGATAGTGGCGTAAAAATACGGTAATTTTAGCGAGGTCAATTTCAGTTCCGGCCTCTTTAACTTTAATGAGTACATCAATTTGTCTGGTACCGGCACCTGTTTCAGGCCACCATTCAGTAAGTCTTGCCCCATTTTGAATGATATATATTTGCTGTGTATCATCTTCTTCAATAGATCCAAGAGTGTAGACGTTAGGATAGAGATTTTCACCGGTAACCGAGGCTCCGTTGGCATCACCTGCACCAGTACCCGTTGATATCGTCATAACGGAGTTATTGGCTATAGTTGAAGCAGAACGAATCCACCATTTATTGAGCGTATTGTCATAGGCAAGCAGCTCTCCAGCTCCGCCTCCGTCGTCCAAAACCGTCTTGCCAATATCGCCTGCCACAGCGTTAACGTAGGTGCCATCAAGTAGTAATATCTGAATTGCCCCGCTATAACCGCTTGTTTGTATAGCACCACCCTTTAAATATTGAAATGAAGGTTCGTCCATAAACCAACCATTGATGAGTGTGTAGTCGGTAGGAGTTTGGGCTGACATTGGAATTGTATCATCCATCTGCGCAAGTTCATCAAACGTATCTTGCAGGTATGAGTAGAGCGCATTTACGGTATAAACATTACTATTTGCGGAATGATAAACGCGTTTATTTACGTAATCAATTGTAAAATCAGAGCTAATTGTTGCCATTTGTTATTTTTCTAAAAGTTACAGTGTTAATGATGAATATGACTTTGAATTAGTATAGAGTCTGTTAATAATGACTGTCAAGGACTTTCGTATTTTTGTTATATTTAATCGGAATTTGATATATTTAATCCGAATTTGATATATTCAATTTTTCTACCTTTTCTATATCGAGATTATATTGTGTATAAAAATCCGTATGTTTGTTATCTGTACAAAAACATTCACCCAATGGATTTCTTGCTCTCCAACAACCTATAGAATTGCATTTAGTCTGTGTTTCAGACATTTTTCCACAGCCACCAATACAAACGAAATGAGGTTTCATATATAATATATGTTACAGTACCATGATTTGATTCAATATTCAATAATAATGTTATACGGAAGTTTTAAAGCGTGTACGGTAAAAAATGTATCGAGTTCTCGAATAAAGGCAATCTTTTCCAATTCATCTTTATTGTTGGGTATAAATAGTTGATTAAAAATAACACGAGTAGCTATTTTCTTTAATTTGAGTAAAAATGGCAAAGATGAAATAGATGTTGGTTGTTCACCACCTAGATAGCAATCAACAACAACTAGATCAAAGATTCTTGTGTCATCAAGTTTGTTTACATAATCTACTGCATCCCCAATAATAATACCGACTCCTTTGATATTTGCTGGAAAATACTTTTTTGCAATTTTTATCATTTCGGGATCAATTTCTATTCCTGTTACAATTGTTTTTTCCCATATACTTTTTATCGTCTTCATTATTGATCCTGCTCCAAAGCCTAAAATGAGTATTTTAGTGTGTTTTTTATTTTTATACAGCTTATCAAATACTTCGTCCCACAAAAACTCAATATCTGATCCCGACTGTGCAAATTTACCTACGATAACTGAATAATTGTCGTTTTTTTCAACTACACGAATAACATCGTTATATTCAGAATGAAAAAGCTCTATATTTTTATGTTGCATGATTTTATGCACTCGCAATGGTATCTACGATGAGGGTGACCGTTGTTGTGAACCCCGTTGATGTAATTGTTCCAGTCGAATCGTTTACAAAATATTTTGTATCGCCTGATGATGATTTCCTAACTCTTAGATAGATATCTGTATTACTAATGTAATTAAATGTTGTACTTGATGTGCCATTTGTTGCAGTGCCGGTACCGGTTCCAACACCAGTTGCTGTAAATACTAGACCCACCGTATTCGAAGAGGCTCCAATTAACGTATAGTCTGTTGAACCGATTGTAAGAATCTTATATTTAATACCAATTACAAATGATCCAGCAGTCACGGTTTCGGTATCTTGGTTCATAAGTTCGCTATTATCACTTGTCTTATAAATGGCAGTCTGGGCAGATTGAATAGGTTTACCAAGGGTATCTACAACGGTTACTTTCAATGTGACTGCATTGTTGATTGTAGTTGAAGAACCATCTGATTCTCGGACACTGGGAGTAGAACCACCACTAGTGATGTTAAGAGTTAAAGATCCTCCAGTATTATTGTAAATTGCTGCTCCGGCTGAATAGAGATGGTGTGTTTCGGCACCTGCCGCTGTAAGATTAGCTCGTCCAGTAGCCCCACCAGAAATAGCATGGGCGGCGGTATCATACAGAGTAATAGTTGTACTTGATTCGCTTCGAACATAGTATAGGTTTCCGTCCGTTAATCCTACATTCTGCGTGCCTCCCTGATCTTGATAATAAGCTGGATCGCCATTGGTGTACCCATGAACAGCATCAAGTGTTATTACGTCAGTACTGGTATTGATTCCAGAAGAACTTGTAAGAAAAGTTCGTTCAACTGGACCAAATGCCGTAAATGTATTACCCGCAAACGAGTAGGTGCCGGCAGTGGTAACGCGAATAGCGTGGCCAGTTGTAGAGGATCCAGTAAAAGTATTATTTTCAAATATTACAGGTGAGGAGACAGAACTCCATCTGTTTCCAGCCGTCACTCCGGTGACATTAATCGAGGACCCACTTATAACGGTTGAACCATTTGTCGTTAGTGTGTCATTCCCTGCTGGTACTCTTGAAATGGTTGCACTTGTAATTGTGCAACTTGAAAAATTCAACGTCGGACAAGATGAAAATGCCATTGAATTGAACGTCATCACATTGCGAAGAGTAACGTTTGCGCCCACGATAACAAGACCGGTAAAATCCCATGTTGCAGCACTCGTTGCCGCCGAGTTAATCTCCCAATAATAAGTTGTTGGAGAGGTGACAACCGAATTAGTGTGTTTGACTACATCGCCACTTTTTCCTGCATAACTAATTCCAATGGTGTTATCGGCTGCGTGATATTGTAATTCTTTCTTAGATGTATCTGCGCGGCGCGGAAATTGGAGTGAACCGGCATCAATTTGAAAATTTACTGCATCACCTCCACCTATTTGAATAGGGACAAAGGACAATATTCCTGTAGAACCTACCTTTTGAATTACTGGGAGGCGAAAACTTTGGCCAATTTCTGACATTCCGTCCGTGTCAACCGGGTTGTTGGTATCTCCGCCGGCGACTATTTGTGTTTGAACCTGATGCAGTTCGGACATATAGACCGTTGAGGAGAAGGATGGGGCATTGCGCAAAAATTGGATATAGGTGACGCTAGTAGTTGTGGCGCTCCCACTTGAGCCAGTGTCATAGTCGGACCCGGCGTATCCGGCCTGAATGGCAAACACACATCTTTGCACCGGGTTTGGCACAGAGTTTTTTGCAGCGACTTGATAAGCGTTCCAGTTATTGGCACCACTGGCGACGCGCACCACAACACCACCTTGATCAATTGTTCCAATACCAAATGCACCCATTTTCGGAGTACCTGCTATGAAACTCCCGCAAATTAGGCCGGTAGAAAGATCACGTCCACTTGTTAGTACTAGTTCTGGTCCGGTTAAAGCAGTCCTGGCTGTGGCTGCCGCAGATGAGTTTACAGCGTTTGAATAGGGGTTGATGCCAAAATCTGCACCATTGGCGGCTGTTGCCTGAGTTAGTGTCTTTCCATTGATAGTCGCGGTGACGACATAGGAACCAGAAGCAGAGTAACTGATGTTATTTATGGTGGAAACATGATGACCACAGGTAAGTCGTGTTCCCGGAGAAGTAGAATCATCTACATACGCAGGAATTTGTCCGCCCGAAGTGTTACGTAGCGCAAAAGTTATTCGGACATAAACAGCAGAAACGCTAGATGACCAGTTTGCTACCGGTGTTGCTCCGGTTGCCCGTTGGATATACCAAGCTGCTGCCTGATGAGACGAGGTGGTGGCGGTAGTGCCCGTTGAGTCGGCGTTGTAAATTGACATCACTCCCGGATCAGACAGCACTTGTGGTGTTGTGCTGTCTTGAGCGATATGAAAGACCACCAAGGCATCCGTTGTCCCTGTTGTCACCGAAGAATTAACCGGCGTTGTCGTGGCAGTTCCCACTCCGGCATGTAGCGGCGTCACGCCGTCAAAAGGGGTCGTAGTATCCACGTCACGGTAGCAATAAATACCACAAGTATAAGCATCCGCAGTTGTGAGTGTCAATGTTTCTGTGCTACCTGTTGCCAATACGTAGTATAAATAACTTATTGTGCCTTGTGTTACTGGGTTGGTAGGTGCACTGGGGAGAGCCGCCCATGATGATCCAGCTATGGTGATGGTGCCGGAGTCCACTGTAATATGCGCAATCAGGATGTCATTTGCTTGGTGTGCAGGCATGTTTTGAGCAATGCTTGTAATCGCGCCGCTAACACCACTCTGTGCATGCTCTACGAAATATGCCATACGAAAATAGTATCATAAATTCTAGGGTAAATGAGGTTAGCCATATTCCTCTTTCAAACTTGGATCAAGCGCATAAGCCGTATCAATATTTTCAGTCGACTTCTTAGTATCACCCAGTTCACGGTATATGACGCCTAATGTGTAATAGAGGTGGGGGAGAGTGGGATTAAGTCGTATCGCTTTTATAAGTGTTTCTTTAGCAAGAACATTTTTATTTTGTTGTTTATAGACAAGTGCAAGGTTTCCCATGATATGAGCGTCAACAGGAGCTAGTAACAGTGCTTTTTTAAAATAATTTTCTGCATCAGAATAGCGAAAAACTTGCGCTGAAAGTGAGGCAATTTCTTGCATCAAGGATATGTCTTTTGGATGAAGCTGTACGGCTTCTTTATAAGCGGTAATAGCCTGTGTACATTTTCCCAATCTTGTTAAACAGTGAGCGAGTCGAATATACGACTCCAAATGGCGTGGTCTAATTCTAATTGTGTGTCTGAAATATTTTACTGCATTGGTGATATCGTTGGTTAGTTGATATAAAACTGCGACATTGAAGGCTGGTAAGGCATATTTTTTATCTTTCAAAACAGCTTTTTTATACGCATCGATTGCTCCATATTTATTTCCTAATGCATACAGAGTCGTACCAAGACTGTTTAAGGCAATTGCATTATTAGGATTAAGAATAAGGGAATGTTTAAAGCAATAATATGCTTCAAGTGTTTTACCTTGAGATTGTAATCTCATCCCGTACGCTATTAGTTTCTCTGCCCCTGAAGTTTCGTGAGGTGTATATATCACTATAGTAAGTATATATCATTGCCTAAACTGTAGTGAAGAAATTATGTTAATTAGCTCAAATAAGGCGATTTGTGTTGACAAACTGACGGAAATACAGTATTATACGGTTATATGAAGATTAAAAGACTTCTAGAAGATGAAATCTTGGCTCAATTAGAGAGCAGTACTAAGGGCATAGTTATTTATGGTCCACGCCAAGCAGGAAAAACTACTTTGGTTAACGACATATTAACAAAAAGGAAATGGAAAACTCTTATTCTAAACGGAGATAGGCGCGGGAATTGGTGGGAGACTATCACAAGTCGCGAGTTATCAAAAATAAAACTGCTCTTAAGTGGTTACCAAACTTTGTTTATTGATGAAGCCCAGAGGATACCTGAAATAGGCTTGAGTCTAAAAATTATCTTAGATGAGTTCCCAGATTTGAAAGTGATTGTTACTGGTTCTTCCTCGCTTGATTTGGCTAGTAAAATTAGTGAACCATTAACGGGTAGAATTATTACGCATAAGCTGTATCCTATTTCTTTTGTTGAACTAAATACAATCTTCACTCCTTTTGAATTACTAGAAAATCTTGAGGAACGGATGATTTTTGGATCTTACCCGGAAATATTTTCTTTACATGGAATTTTAGCAAAAACTGAATATCTGATGAATCTCACAGATACCTATCTTTATAAAGATTTATTGGAATTTGGGGGAATAAGAAATTCAAACAAAATCAGAGATTTATTGAAACTATTGGCTTTTCAGATTGGTTCACAGGTATCTTTGTCAGAATTAGGAAACAGTTTGGACTTGAGCAGGACCACTGTGGATAGATATATCGATCTTTTGGAAAAATCATTTATCGTATTCAGATTAAGTGGATTTAGTCGCAATTTACGTAAAGAAGTTTCTAAAATGGACAAAATATATTTCTATGATATCGGGGTAAGAAATACTATAATAGGTAATCTAAATTTTCTAAACAACCGCGATGACCAAGGTAAATTATGGGAGAATTTTTTAATGATAGAACGAATCAAACGACAACAATATGCTCATACATTATACGGATGTTATTACTGGCGCCTGTCAAGCGGGGCAGAAATTGATTTAGTCGAAGAAGAAGGTGGGCAATTATCGGGTTTTGAGTTTAAATATACAAAGAAAACGATCAGATCTCCTAAGTCTTGGTTGGAAACGTACTCTAACTCTACATTTCATACCATCAACAAAGATAATTTCTTGGATTTTGTGACGATTTAAGCCTCTTCGTCTGAGTCAGTTTCATATGGATCGGCAATCAGATTTTTATGAGCAGTCTTAATTATCGCCAAAATCATATATATTATGGCAGGAATAACAAGGATGACACCAGAAAAGGCGAGTGAAAGATTCCATTGAAGTGAGATATTATTTGTATGCGTAGCGATTTGCTGAATTGCAAAAAGCTCCATGAGTGCGGCAAGTATAAAAACAACAACCGATTGCAAGCTGTATTTGTTTTCTCCCAAAGAAGTTATTGTTATAACAATACTTATAAATATTGCAACAGTTTTAACTCCAACAGAAACGGCAGTAAATGGATACGTTGAAAGCATGACTGGTGTGAGAAATTCAAACGGTGATCCAATTGTAAGTGAAAGTGGTCCGGATAAAATATCTAGTACATATCCAAAAATAACTAATCCTACTGCGCCGGTAAGAAAATATTCAGTTTTCATTTCCAGGTACTGTATTATTCATAACGGTTGCATTATGTATATTATGCGACAATACATATTGGGATGTTTTGTCAGGTTTAAGATCAAATTTTTTATCTACAGTGAGGGAATTATGCGTATTTTCAATCACATTCCTCACTTGACCTTCCCCAGTTCCACGAGATATCCATACGGGAAAGCCTTTGTATATTCCTGGTTTCCACTTCTTGGTTTTATCGATAATTGTGGTTACTGTTGCATGAGAAACAACTCCTAAATCATCGTGAGCCGGCTGTTTACTTTTTTTTACAATATGTATGAGGTTTGGATTGTTTTGAATAAAATCATCAACCGGGTACCACTCAAAATATGTTGCGGGTGCAGTTCTATTTGATGCGAACTCAACTCGAACATATCCAGGGTAGGTCATATCATGCGTTATGTTCAAACATTCTCGAAGAGAACCATTTATATCTGTAACGGTAAGCTGATGTTTAATTGGCATACGAGTATGAAACTACTATAGCATAAAATATTTAAAATATTGAATTAAAATAATCATAGGTGAGAACTGCTCTGTCGGTCCAATTGGTTGAAAAACTACTTGTTCCTTTGACATATCGATATGCACCCGTAGCGTCTTCCTTAATTATATACCACGCTCCGTCTTTATTTACATATCCATAATAAGAAGGAATTGCATCATCAATTTGTGAGATATTATACCCATCAGTTGGTTTTTTTTCGGACGGATCAATCAAGGTTCCTGTCGAATCTTTAATACCGACTGTTCCTGGCCCCGGATTACTTCCAAAAAAAGCGGCTTCGGCTTTACCGGTAAAAATCGACAATAAAAAAACAGATACACCGGCAGAGCCAATGAGTCGTAAAAACATACGCCGATTATCATCTACTTTTTTTTCCTCATGTTGATCAATACGCGTTAATGTAATTGGCTTTTTTTCAGTCTCGATATCTGCTTTCTGTATTTTTTTGGTAACAACTTTTTCTGTGGGTAATTTGGAAGGAGCATATTTAGTTGCAGTGATGATACTTCTCCAAAAGTACACCATGAGTGGAAAAAAAATAATGCTACTGATAAGTTGGGGATAAGATGTCGTATCTACAAATCCAATTACTGTTATTACAGTAATGACGACAACATTGTATAAAATAATTATTTTTTTCATTTTTCTTTTAGAATAAATTCTTTATTAATCCAGGCTGAAGTAGAAGCATCTAGTTGAATTTCGACCCAATTAATACTAGTTGAAATAACTGTATATTTTTTTCCACCCATAGCTTTTCCGATTACTTTTGACAACGTTGATGGGTTTTTTCGTAAATTCACCCATGAGTCTCCTGCTTTTTCCGTGTCAATTTCAACATAGTTGGGTATTGGAGTTGGAATTATTTTGGTTGGAAGCATTTTTTGCCAGGTACTAATAGGTTTTTTTTGATGGGCACTCGACTGTATTTTATAAAAGGAAAAAGAACTCAAAATAATAAGGGAACAAATTATCACGACGAATGTATTTCTAGTGGAGACATTTGTTGGAATTGGTGTTTTATTAAAGATAGCGCGCAATAAATAATAGGTGAAATAACCAGTTATAGGTAATAAAATAATAAAAAATAAGGGATTACCAGTCTGCAATAAAAGAAAAGCACCGGTAACAGACAAAAATACACTTATTAGTGTGCAGTACCCAAAAAAAAGCTTTTCAACCATACATATAGTTTATTGGCCAGTATTTAATAATTTCTTTATTTCAGGATTGATGGTTGCTTCAGGAGTACTTGGTGTGTAAGAAGTCTCCAATTCTATTTTATTCAAATTACTTTCTATAATATCGAGTTTTGTTACGATTTTTTCAATTAATGCAGTATTGCCTTTAAGCGATGCTACATCAGACTGAATTTTAGATAACTCAAAAGAAAGATCTGCCGGTGAGTTTTTCTTTGGCTGTATAGAAAGGATTGAGATATAGAAAATAATACTCGCGGTACTTATCAACAATGCTATTGATAAGATTCCTGCAAATGTTGATTTGTTAGAAACATGCTCTGGTGAATTTATTTCAGAATGAGGAATCTTTCCTAATACAAGAATCCAAAAGTATATACTGATAGGGAGTATAAAGAGCGCTAATAGAAACCCAATTGGTTTTGATGTAAAAATGCATGACCAAATAATAAGTCCAGTTGAAATAATCAAACTATAGTATGCAAGAATGGTGTGGTATTTTCTCATAGGTGTTACTACAGTTACATTATGAATGTTTCATCAAAAAAAAGCAATCGGATGTACGTACTGTATAATAGGAATTATGAATCGTAAATATACTCCTAAAGATATAGAACCTAAAATCGCACAATCCTGGGACGATGAAAATATCTATAAGTCAATTCCCCCTATCTCCCAAACCCCTCCTCCCCCAAACCCTAAAAAGGCATATATCTTAGTCATGTTTCCATATCCTTCAGGCGAGGGTCTGCATACGGGGCATGCGCGAGTTTATACGGGAACAGATGTCCTTGCTCGTTTTTTTCGTATGAAAGGAAAATCAGTACTTCACCCAATGGGATTTGACGCTTTTGGTCTTCCTGCCGAAAATGCCGCAATTAAGCTCCAAAAAAATCCAATAGATATGGTTCCTGAAAATATTGCAAATTTTAAGCGACAAATGAAGCTCCTGGGCTTATCGTATGATTGGAGTAGGGAATTTTCCACAACAGATCCGGAATATTACAAATGGACACAGTGGCTTTTCATTCAATTTTTCAAAATGGGGCTTCTTCATAAGAAAGAAACACCAATATTCTATTGCCCAAACTGTAAAACAGGACTTGCGCAGGAAGAAGTCTTGGAAGATGGGACGCATGAACGATGTGGGACAGCTGTTGAAGAGCGCAACTTGCCGCAGTGGATTTTTCGAATCACTAAGTATGCTGACAGACTTCTCGATGATCTTGAAGGTCTTGATTGGCCAGCCGGGATATTACAAATGCAGAAAAATTGGATAGGGAAGAAAGTGGGGAAATCTGGGGAGTCAACATATCATTTGCGAGATTGGATTTTTTCACGACAACGATATTGGGGGGAACCGATACCGATGATTTTTTGTGATAAATGCGCTGAAAAAAAAATCAACTACTGGGAAGGGGATAGGAGTAGAGGAGTAGATCATAACAATAATGAAGTGGAACAAATGATATCAGGATTTGTGGATGAAGTGAAGGATGATTTATATGGATGGTTTCCGGTTGAAGAGAAGGATTTGCCCTTAAAACTTCCCTATGTGAAAAGTTATATGCCAACGGAAAGTGGGCAGTCGCCCTTGTCGCAAATTGAAGAGTTCGTACATACAACGTGTCCACATTGTGGTTCAGATGCTCGAAGAGAAACAGATACAATGCCCAACTGGGCAGGAAGTAATTGGTATTTCTTGTATTTTGGCCGTCAGCATGACAAAACTCGCCCACCGTCTTTACAAAATTGGAAAACAGAGATCGGGGATCCATCTGCCCAGTGGCTTCCAGTGGATTGGTATCTGGGTGGGGCAGAGCACGCGGTGCTTCATCTTCTGTACGCACGATTTTGGGTCAAAGCGATGAAAGATATAGGACTTGTTTCTTTCAGTGAGCCCTTTGCCAAGCTTCGAAGTGTGGGAATGGTCCTTGCGTCCGATAATCGAAAAATGAGCAAGTCGCTTGGAAATGTAGTAAATCCGGATGATGTGGTTTCCGAATATGGAGCCGATACATTACGGGTGTATGAGATGTTTATGGCGCCATTTGGCCAAGAAGTTGCCTGGTCAGAAAGTGCAATCCAGGGTGCCTACCGATTTTTGCAAAGAATTTGGCAGATATTCATAAGCTCTGATAGTATAACAGAAAATCAGGATGAGGAAAACTTTGAACTAGTTGCCGAGCTTCAAAGTACCATTTCAAGGATCGAGTCAGATATCACGAACGTGAAATTTAATACATCTATTTCAACAATGATGGAATTCATCAATTTGTGGGAAAAAAAGAAGTTATCCCGTCAGAGTAGTGCAAAGTTCCTACAAATACTTGCCCCATTTGCTCCATTTATGACCGATTATTTATGGAGAGAAATCTTAAAAAATAAAGAATCAATTCATATTTCTACATGGCCGAGTGTTGATAAATCGGTAATTTCTATCAAAAAAGTTACCATAACGATTCAAGTTAATGGCAAAATGAGGGGGGTAATTTCGTTCGAAAATGGGGACGTGGAGGAAAAAGAGGCCATTGAAGAAGCCCTAAAGCTAGAAAATGTGAAAAAATATGTCGTCGATGATACTTATAAAGTAATCTACGTCAAAGAGAGAGTATTGAACTTTGTAGTTTAATACTATTTCGCTTGATACCCATTTCTCGCACAAGTGGGGACCCCCGCTTTAAACTGGCACCCCAGTTGTTCTCGAAACGGGTATCTACGCGAAATATCTGTCATCCTGAACTTGTTTCAGGATCTCAGCCCTGGTATAATCATCTTCGATGAAAACGAAAAAGACCACACATAAGAACAATCTCACGTCAATCGTCGTAGATACTGCCGCATTTCCTTCTTCAACCGCACTGCTCCTCGTCGGTGCAGGTTCTCGGTACGAAAATAAAAAAAACAATGGTATTGCACACTTTTTTGAGCATATGGCGTTCAAAGGTTCCAAAAAATATCCGACCGCATTTATTCTCGCATCTCTCGTTGATGGCTTGGGTGGATCTTTTAATGCATTTACATCTCAAGACCACACAGGATACTATATAAAAGCCCCCACGAAGCACTTCGAAAAAGTAGTTGACGTGATTTCTGACATGATCACCCAGCCACTTTTGAAGCCGGAAGAGATCGAACGTGAAAAAGGCGTGATTATCGAAGAGATCAATATGTATGAAGACATGCCCCAGCGCAAAGTTTTTGAACTCTATGAAAATCTCGTTTTTGCTGGTTCTCCACTTGGATTTGATATTGCGGGGACGAAAGAGACAGTTTCTGCGTTCAATAAGAAAACATTCACCGATTACATTGCCTCTCTGTATTTCCCCTCAAATGCAGTCTTTGTGGCGGCAGGGGGACTTTCAGGAACGTCAGCAGAGAGTATTATTTCAGAAAAATTTAAGGGGTGGAAAGACGGGGAGGCCGGAACATTCTTACCTATAAAGGAGTCCCAAACAAAGCCGCAACTCATGGCTCGACACAAAAAAACAGAGCAGGCTCATTTATGCATAGGTTTCCGCGCATTTTCATTCAAAGATCCTCGTCGATACGCACTTCAAGTCCTTTCCGCAATCTTGGGAAAGGGGATGTCAAGCAGGCTTTTCATGGAGGTTCGGGAGCGGCGGGGGCTGGCATACCACATTAGCTCATACACCGACTTTTACGCCGATACAGGGACGATTTTGACCCATGCAGGAATTAAGGCGGACAAGAAACAAGTCGAAGAATCGATCAAAATAATTTTGGAAGAGCATGGGAAAATTATAGATGGAAAAATAAAAGGAGAAGAACTTGTGAAAGTAAAAGAAATGATTAAAGGGGGATTTATACTTTCTTTAGAAGACACGCTTGATGTTGCCTCATATTATGGAAGAAATTTGCTACTTCAAGGAGAATTCAAGACTCCGGAAGATACGATTAAAAGTATCGAAAAAGTCACGATCGAAGATGTTGTCGCAGTGGCAAAAGATGTTTTTGTAAAGGAAGGTCTAAATATGACTCTCATTAGTCCATTCACCGATGGTGAAACACTTGCGAAACAACTCGTGATCTAAAAACTCATCCTTTTCTTGCAATACCATCTTTCTTCTGCTAGGCTGAAAGTATGAAAGCAGACGATGTCATCCTGGAAGAGCGTAGCGACGATAGGATCCCATTGTCATTCCCGCGAAGGCGGGAATCTATTCAAATGGATCCCCGATCGGGGTCGGGGATGACAAATCTTCGGTCCAGAATGACAAATTCCGTCATCCCGAACATTAATTCTGTCATCCTGAACGGAGTGAAGGATCTCGGTGTGATAGTATCTTTATTTTTCCTTTTTGTCTCTCCAGTGAGTGCCTCCACAACTACTTCAAGAATCACCATCCCACTCTCCACAAACTCCACGCTCGTGATTTCTAACACAGACTCCACAGTAGATAAGAAGATCATCATCTCCGATCATCTCTCCTCAACTCGAGTAATTCTTAACGAAGATGGAACAGAATCATCGTCACTCTCATACTATCCATATGGAGAACAATTTAACAATTTAACCCCGCTTCGCCCGAGGCTTCGCGAGGGCGCAGCAATTTATCAATTTAACAATAGACTCTACACCGGCCAACGTAAAGTTCCCGGTGACAATCTCTACAACTACAACGCCCGCTTCTATAATCCTACCCTCGGAGTTTTCACCCAACCAGATACAGTGGAGGGACCAAACAGGTTTGCGTATGTGGGAGGAAATCCGATCATGGCAAATGATCCTAGTGGACATTGTATACCCTGTATTATTGGAATTGGTGCATTAGTTGGAGCGATGGTATCTTCGCCTATGTCATCAACTGAAGCTGATACTCCGGGAGAAATTGCACGAGTTCAAGAGTGGGAAGCAAGTGGCGGACCAGAATTTAATTATCTTATGGGAAGAATGATCCCGGGTGTTGGACAGGGAATGGGTCTTGCAGAACTGGCTAGAGGAGAAGATATTTTGGGTAGAGATGTTAGTCGTGGACGTAAAATAATGAATGTTGCGGATATCGCACTTATGGGCGCAACATCAGCAAACAGTTTATTGGGTGCACGAAATACAGCAATACAAAGCGCGCGAGTTGCCCAGTATGAAGGCGGAGCAGAACTATTGGCGGCTAGAAGTGTGGAGGAAGCACAAGAAGTGTTGAGTGGACAAAGTCCTCTTTCCTATAGTAAAATACCCTTTAGAGAATCTCTAAGGACAGGAAGTTTAGGAACGTACAATAGCTATAATCAAGAAATTTCTTTAGCAAGCACTGATGTGTTAAACAGCTTAAAACATGAAGGAGTACATGCACTTCAAGATATAAATGGTCATCCTGGATCTGAATTCGCTACAATATGGGGACCAAAAACGATTGTAGGTGAAGCAAAAGATGTACTATTAGGAAGGACTGATTCGTCTTGGCTAAAATCAATGGCACGAGAGGATTATAAAAGTCTTTGGAATGACTATGATTCAGAATTAATGGCATACGCTTCAGCAAATAAAGGTTCGATTAGTGCACAGATTGGTGGAGCTATGGGTTCAACATCATCGCGTTTGCTATTTAACCAAGGAAACGCAGTAAAAGCGTCAGGGATGGGAGTATCTATAGGAATTACAGCTGTTCAGCCATTAGGATATTTTGCACAATTACAAGCACAAGTAATGGCTTCCATTAATGGTGGTTACGAAAGAATAAAATTTAAATAATCTCCTCCACCTCCGGTATTTTTTGGCCTGCATTTGTGTATCGACATGTCCTAAATAGGCACGGATTCCACAAAAACTGCAAAAGGTGTGCGTATTCACCTTTAAGGTGGATAGGCACACCTTTTGCAGTTTTTGCAATTATTCGCTTTTTATTATATTCTTGATGAAATGTTAGTACTACTTCTTGCTATTTTAGGTCTCTGTATTGGATCTTTTTTAAATGTTTGTATTGATAGATTGGGGAATGAGGAGGAGAGGAGAAGATGGGGGGATGGGGAGAGCGAGAGGTGGGGAGGAAAAGAGGAGGGGATAGGGAGACTGGGAGGACGGTCGCATTGTGATTATTGCCATAAACAACTCCACTGGAACGATTTGATTCCGGTAGTTTCGTATATTCTTTTAGGAGGAAGATGTAGGTATTGCCATAAAAAGCTTTCACTCCAATATCCTTTCATTGAAATCCTCACGTCTGTATCATTTGTACTTGTATATCTCTTTTCCCCCCATCTTCTCCTCTTATCCTCCCCACCTCTCGCTCTCCCCATCCCCCCATCTTCTCCTCTCCTCCTCATAAGCATCTTAGGAATAATCTCCTCCTCCATCGTCATCTTCTTTTCCGACCTCAAATACCACATCATTCCCGATGAAGCAACAGTCGTACTTATCCTTTCATCTTTGTTATTCCATCTCTCCACCTCTCAATCTCTCGATCTCCATCTCTCCACCTCTCCACTACTCCACATTCTCCTTTCCAGTATCACCGCAGCAATCTCCCTCTCTCTCACCCTCTATTTCATCTTTTATGTCACAAAAGGACGGGGAATGGGATTTGGGGATGTTAAACTTGCCGTTGCCATCGGCTTGCTTTTGGGCCTAAAAAGTGGTTTTTTTGCGCTATATTTGGCATTTGTGGCTGGAGGAGTGGTGAGCTTACTCCTCATCCTTATGAAAAGGAAGAAATTGCGAAGCAAATTAGCATTCGGACCGTTCCTTATCTTCGGAACCCTCGTCATGTTCTTCGCAAACAAGCCAATTATTGCGTTTTTTGATAGGTTGTTTGGGATGTAGTTGTCATCCCCGAGTAGTCGGGGATCCATACATGTAGATTCCCGCTTTCGCGGGAATGACATGTGGCGAAGTGGGTGGTCCGAAGCGGAGGCCTCCCAGCGATTCGCAAAACGGGTATCTTCGCTAAAAATATGTGATTGAGCGATGATACGCTTATTTCGAGCATCACTGGGATTACATGTACACTGAGGGCCCCTTTGATGGGAGAAATAACGGATCGAGCTCAATCTCTTGTATTTACAACACAAAATCAGTACAATATCACTATGAAAGAACAAACGCTTGTTATTCTCAAACCTGATGCGGTTGCGCGTGGGCTGATTGGTGAAATCACCGCTCGATTTGAAAAAGTGGGGCTTAAACTGGTTGCGGCAAAGCTCGTGCACGCTAATCGTGAACTTGCAGACAAACATTATCCAGTAACTCGCGACGAATTCATTCGGGGAATGGGGAATAAAACAGTCGAAAATTATCAAAAACTTGGAGTTGATCTTAGAAAAGAACTTGGAAGTGATGATCCACTTGAAATTGGTAAAATGATTCGAGAATGGCTTGCGGATATGATCACGTCCGGACCAGTTTTCGCATTCGTTCTTGAGGGTCCACATGCAATCGAGCTTGTTCGCAAAATTTGCGGACACACGCTTCCGCTCATGGCAAATCCAGGCACGATCCGCGGAGACTTTTCATTCGATTCCTCATATTTGGCAAATACCGCAAAACGCCCAATAAAAAATCTTATTCATGCTTCAGGAACAGAGGAAGAAGCCGCGTACGAAATTCCACTCTGGTTTTCGAAAGAAGAAATTGTCTCGTATCCTCGAGTAGAAGAAGCGGTGATGGAATAAAAATCTCGCTTGATACCCATTTCTCGAACAAGTGGGGACCCCCGCTTGAAACTGGCACCCCAGTTGTTCTTAAAACGGGTATCTACGCTCGTTTCTTATACCCTAATAACATCAATTCCCAAAAACACATCCACCACATTCTTGAATACCTGCAAAATGCCCATGTCGATGGTAAATTCTTTTTCCCCCCCACCTATTTCATGAACGGTAATGGTTTTATTTACAATACAAATGAACTGGGAATGGAATCCAAGTATATCAAAATTTCCACGCTCGTTATAAGATGACACTGATTCAGCAGAACCTTCATAAATCACTTTGTCCGCGTCATGGATAGTTACTGTTAGTGTTTTGTCCATAGTTTTTTGAGAGGAGATGAGGGAGAAGATAGGGTGATAGGGGGAGCGAGAGGTGGGGAGAATGGAAGACGGGAAATAAGCAGAAAGCTAATTAGCTCGCCCTCTCTGTTTATTTCCTCTCCTCTTCTCCTCCGCCCCACCCTATCTCCCTAGCACCTCCTCCCCTTCTCCTTACTGATTTATCAAATCCTTCACCGCCCCAATGTATAAAAATGTTTCGGCTGGGAAATCATCAAACCGTCCAGATAAAATTTGGGCGACATCAGAAACCGTTTGTTTGACTGTAATATATTGCCCTTCTTTACCTGTTTGATTTTTTGTCACAAAAAAGTTTTGCGTCATGTAATTTTTGAGAATCTTCGCACGTCTGTACAGTGTTTGATCACTTGCGGAAAGTTCAGATTCTCCGACCAAAGATACTACCCGGTCAAGTGAGAGTGCCTTTTTAAGAAGGGAGAGGGCCGCGATTGCGGTATCGTAGTGTTCTTTACCAATAATATCTTCGCTTAAGCCCGATGAGGTTGACCCAAGCATATCAATTGCAGGGAAACGTCCTTCCTGATAAACTTGGCGAGAAAGGACGATACTTGAGTCAAGATAGGGGAATACAGACTGCACGCCATGATCGGTAATGTCGTCCGACGGCACATAAATTGCTTCGATTGATGTAATAGATGCTTCTTTGTAGGAAACTAAACGTTCGTGAAATCTAGCCATTTCAGAAGATAGTGTTGCCTGATATCCACCTTCGGAAGGAATAGAATTCATGAGTGTTGCAAGCTCGTACCCAGCCTGGGCAAAACGAAACACATTATCTATAAAAAAAAGAACATCTTTTGATTTTTTATCTCTGAAATATTCCGCAAGTGTGACAGCGGCAAAAGCCGTACGAAACCTAATTGCCGCATTTTCACCCATTTGACCATATAGCAGTGCTACTTTTGGTAAAACTTTACTCTCGTTAAGTACGTTAAAGAGCTCATGTCCTTCTCGAATACGTTCACCAACTCCAGCAAATACAGAAACACTATCATCTTTATTCAAAATAACAATGTTATGGATTATTTCAGTCAAAAGAACTGTTTTTCCCACGCCAGCTCCACCAAAAAGCCCAACCTTTCCACCTCGTAAAATTGGTGCGAAGAAATCAATCGCTTTTATTCCGGTTTCGAGAATTTTGTCGGGTGTTACCACGCGTTCAATTGCGGTTTCACTTCCAAAAATAGGCATTACTTCAGTTGTTTTTATATTTTCGGCCCCGTCTTGGGCCTCACCAAACATATTAACTACTCGTCCAAGCATAGCTTCTCCCACGGGGATTTGAAGTGGGGCAAGGGTATTTTTTACTACCGCTCCTCGATGGAGTTTTCCGGCTTGAGTAAGTCCTAAACAATAAAATGTTGTTGAATCGGTTGAATTGAAGACTTCCATCTTAACATTTGCGTCGTCCTCAAGAACTAAAATATCATTTATCGAGGGCTTTTCATATAAAAACTCTACCTCAACGATATTTCCCTTAATTCCTTTTATTGTTCCTGTATTTTTTATCATGATGTTTTTCCCCACAGTGATATTCCTGAAAGCCGCTCAAGTTGTATTTTATTTTCAACCAAACGTACAGTTCTTCTTCTTTCATTATATAGATAATTTTGTTTACCATCAATCTTTTCAAGTGCGAATTCCATGGCAGTAATACGGGATGCAAAGCGTGCTAGTTGTGACTCGTGTACTGTTTGTTTGAAGAGGGCAGAAAATATTTGTTTTTCAAAATAGTCGACGACTTCTTCAAGAGATGGTTCGAACAAAAAGGCTACATTTTCTTCCGTCACGGCGGCTTCTTTAACAAGCGCATCTCCGGTGATATTCACTATTTGCGCCGCCTGATCAAGCATGCTGTTGTATTGTCCATAAAAAACGGTAATCTTTTCGTATTCAATCAAATGATAAATAACTGTTTTCAAATCGTCGAGCGCAACTTGCATATCGGGAATCTCAAAATACAGGTATTGTTTCTTTTTTGCAGTAGGAATTAAACGTTCGTATAAATCTCTACCTAATTTTCCAATAATGATGATATCTGTATCGTTTGTTTTTATATATTCTTCAAATTTATTAAAAACGTTGTCGATGATTACTCCATGAAGTTTTGCGTTTGCTGAAATAAATACACAAACTGCTTTTCCATTTTTTTGGGTAAGCCCAATTTGGGAAGGATCTTTGATCCTTTTTTTCTTCATGATTTCTGCAAGCTCATCTTTATATGAGTTTTTTACGTGATAATATACTTTTGCAAGTTTGATATAAAACGTTCGTGTGGCAAGTACGGTTTGGCGAATCCTCTGCATATTCATAACAGAAATCTCTTCATATGAAGTACACAAAATCTTCAGACTTGCAAGTAGCCCAATTTCATCTTTTATTTGTCTATATTTTTGCATATATTTCATGTAACACGCACCATGTAACACGCATCATGTAACACAAAACACTTATAGGTGTTACATGTTACATGTTACATGTCTCGTGTTTTCTTATCTTCTATCGGCACAAACAATACACTATCTGTTTGTGAAAATTCGGTTGTCTGGGTTGTTTGAGTTGGTTTGTTTTTATCATCCGGGCTTCCTGGTTCAGTTGGTGGAGCTGGTGTTGTCGTTACCGTCTCTGTAACCACGGTCTTAAATACTCCCAGGAACTGCTCAAGCTCGGGTTTTTTTTGATTTGCTTTCAAAAGTAGTTCATCTAGATTTACACCGGACGTGATATCTTTGATAAGTGCTACTGCTTTTGGATCTGACAATTTAGTTATTTTCTCCTCAAGTACAGTCGCATCAATATCTTCAATCATATTTCCCCAAATAAGCGCAAAAACAACAAGTTGAACACCTTCAGGAATAATAGTATGTTTTCCTTGGTTGAAAAGCACATTGAGTTTTTCTCCTGTTTTGAGCGTATTTTGCACTTTACCTGAAAGTTCAGCACCAAAATGGGATAAATTTTCCATTTGCTCAAAGAGCGAAATAAATGCGGTAAGTTTTTGGTTAATATCTCGCTTTAGTGGGGATTGAGCTTGGCGCCCGACACGAGTGACCGAAAGGGGAACATTAATTGCGGGTCGGCGACCTTTGGCAAATGTTCCTTGGTCAAAAAAAATGTGTCCGTCAGTCATAGACATGATATTGGTTGCAATGTAGCTGGTGAGATCGGATTCAATTGTTTCGACAACAGGCAGGGCGGTGATGGAAACCTCGCCTTTCTCGATCTTGAAGTTTCCGGCGCGTTCCAGGAGGCGAGAATGAGTGAAGAAGATGTCTCCAGGATACGATTCGCGTCCAGGAAAACGTTTCCCAATAAGGCTCATCTCGCGATAAAACTTTGCATGAGTCGAAAGATCGTCAAAAACGACCACTACATCCATTCCTAAATCTCGAAATCCTTCAGCTATTGACATTGCGGTGAAGGGTGTCAAGTAAATCATCCCCGGAGAATCGGATGATGTTGAAGCCACGAGAACAGTTTTATGTGCTATATTTTCTTTTTCAAGGTATGAAAGTATGTGTTTTATATCGCTCTGTTTTTTCCCGATTCCGGTATAAATTACGACAGCTCCGTCAAGGACTTGCGCTTTAAGCATTGTTAAGAGGAGGGAGGTTTTTCCTGTCTTTCGATCGCCAATAATCAACTGTTTTTGCCCTTTTCCAAGGGGAAGTAACATATCAACTAGTGTTACTCCAGTGTGAAGTGGCTTTTTAATACTCGCGCGTGCGGTGATGCCGGGAAGGGGACCATCAAGCGGTCGATATGTTTTAGTTTTAATACTCGCCCCACCGAGCAAATTTTCACCGATTGGATTGATAGAATGGCCTAAAAGTTCTATTCCAACTGGAACAGACAGTTTTTCGCCTGTACGAACAACTCGTTCTGCCATTGCAGGGCTTTTTTTATTGAATAGGATAATTTCTATATGACTGCGATGAATTGCAAAGACCTGTCCAACAATTCCGCTTTGGAAATACACTATTTCAGAGAGCGAACACGTGGGGATACCCACGACAGTCACGAGCGGAAGTTTAATATCCGTAACTTCACCATATTCACCCGTTTTTTTTAAGTAGTCTTCGTATGTCATAGTATAATCTTTTTGCTCGTGGGTCCTGCATTGTCATCCCCGACCCCGATCGGGGATCTATTTGAATAGATTCCCGCCTGCGCGGGAATGACAACTAGATCCTTTAACTTTCCATCTTTACCCCATAATCCCCCCGTTTTCCGTTATATTCAAAAATTGCACCAGCTAGCATATTCGAATCAACGATAAGTTCGATAAGTGGTCTCATTTTTGCGCTCATTTCAATTTTATGAGCAATGTTTTCAACTTGCCTAGAATTAAGATCTACTGGCACCGTTATTGCAACTTTTGGCATTTTTGATAGATGCTCTTTCAAGTCAGAAATAGCCGCTCTGATAGTAGTCTGATTTTTAATATTTACCTTATTTTTTTCAAAGAAAATTACTAAAGCATTCTTCACGTCTGTTGAAAAATTGCTAGAAATAATTTCACTTACTCCTTTCTTAGTTGAAAAAATTCCATCTAAAAACAAGTCCAGATTATGGAACATCGTATTTTTTTCGTTTACGGTGACAATTTGTTCATCAATCATTGTGTAGTCCATATTATTCAAAAAACCCCTCACTTCCTGCTTTTTCAACCGCATCCATGATCATTTTTTCATGTGTTTTTGTATCTATTGACTTTCCAAGAAGTTTTTGTGCCAACATATCAATTTTTTGCGTAAGTTTAGCATCAATTTTGGCTAGCTCTGCTTTTTTATATAGTTCAATTTCAGCTTCAGTTGCGATGAACCGCTCGTTTGTTTTTTGTGCTAACTTTTCAGCTTGTGCACGGAGTTCTTCATCTATTTTCTTCGTAAAACTAGCCATGATTTGCGCTAAATTTTTCTCCATTTGTTCACCAAGCGTGGCAATTTGCTTAGTCATTGCAGTCTCGAGTCCGGCGGAAGCCCGAGCTTTCAAATCTGCGTTAAATAGTTCGGTTTGATTAAGAATGCCCTGCGCAGTGCTCACCGCCTCAACCAAGATCTTTTCTGCCTTTTTATGGGCATGTTCAAGGATCTCCTCGGGGTTTTGTCCGGAACTTTTTACACCGAGTAAGGTTTCAAGAAATGTTTTATTTGCCATATGGTTTAGTTAATTTTTAAAATTTATTGTCATGCTTAATTTATTTCAGACCCATTGTCATTCCCGCGTCTCTATTGTCATTCCCGCGTCTCTATTGTCATTCCCGCGGAGGCGGGAATCTATTCAAATGGATCCCCGACTACTCGGGGATGACATACTACAGTCTAATGATAACGAGCGCCAATATCAATCCCGATCCTATTATTGCAACGGTGATGACTACGTTAATGATAATTCCAAATTGAATCATGCGCGAGGCCAGGGGATTACGGCCGAGCGCTTCAACACCGGTTTTGGCAATTTTTCCAAAGTAGAAAAATCCAAAGACGAACGATGTCAAAACGACAATTGCAGCAATAACATACTTAAAAACAGTGAGTGGTTGTTCGACCGTTGCAATTGAGGATAGTTTAAAAATGTCAAGTAAACTGTTTTGAACGGAGAAGGTGGGAGTGATGAAGTGTACATTTAATGAAACACGTAATTTTCCTTCAGATTTGTTTGGGGTAAAATCTTCAAGAGCTGTTCCCAGAACATACCCAGCTTTTGTCGCTTTTGTACCTACGCCGGGCGTGCCCGAGGAAGTAATAAGATCGCCTTTTTTTATGGGGCCGTTATCAGTATCTACGTTAACCATAACTGACCCACTTGTTATGACAGGATATGATGGCTGTTCACCAGAAAGGACAAAAATAATTGCCGCATTATTAGCAATAACGCCGGCCATAGAAGAATCGTAGGGAATTCGGCTCAAAATAAATCCTTTCGCTGTTGAGGAAACAATATCTCCATCATGAACAATTTTGTCCTTAATAGGAACATTATTGGCAACTCCGAATGCCGCCAGGACATCTGGGTCATTGACTGGGGCGGATGTAGGCGTTTGGGCCATAACAAAACCGCCAATTTGCATCAAAAAAAACATTCCAGCGATTATACCCAACCCAAATTTTCGCATATATATTCAATATACAATAAAAATGATTATGAATGTCAAGGAGAGAAGGAGGGGGAGGAGAGGAGAAATACAGTATATACGGGTAGGGGCATACGGTTTTATCTCTCCAAATCAACTCTTCCTCTCCTCATCTCCTCTGCCCCGCCCAATCTCCCTATCCTCTCCTCCTCACCTCAATATCTATCTAATCTTCCCCTTGAAATCCCTATTATTATTGAATACAGTTAAAGATGTAGGGGTCGGGTAACCCGACCCGTACGAAATAAATGGAAAATTTTGTACATAACGCAATCGGCATAGTGGCTGGAATAGTCATTCTTTTGTCTTCTTTCGTCTCACATGTCCCTGCACAAATCAGCAACTACTTAAACCAATTTTCATATAAACCGACGCATGTAGCACAAAACACGAAACAGGTACCACCCAATCCACGACCCTCTGTTCTTGCGGCCACAGTAGATAAAAGTGTGACTGGTGTTTCATTCAATATTCCTGCCTTTTTCAATGATATCGTCTCACTGGGTAAATCACTTGAAGTTGCGGGTGAAAGTACCTTTAATGGACCCGTTACCCTTACCAATCAGAATCTAGATCTAGGCACCGGAGAACTAACTGCAGGAAATGTACTCTATAGTCTTACGGCCGGAGACAATATTACCATCACCGGTACCCAGGACCTGACGATCAGTGCAAAAAACAGTGGTGTTACCTCCCTGGGAGGAAGTACCGGAGCTCTCTCCCTTGCTGCCGGTTCTGGAGTAACAGTCAGTGGACTTACCGTAACCAACTCTGACAAAGGATCTTCCCAAAGTATTTTCAAAACCATCTCTGTTTCTGGACAAAGTGATATTTCAGCAAGTTCAAATACAGACACGCTTACCTTCGTTGCCGGAGCTGGAGTAGCAATTACGACAGACGCAACAAACAAAAAAGTTACTTTTACCGGTACCTCTGACCCCGGCTGGACAGATGATGGAACAGTCGTGCGACTTTCAACGGTAACTGATTTGATTGGTATTGGTACCACGAGTCCATTGGCAAAATTACACGTACTGGCAACCACCGAACAACTTCGACTAAGTTACAATACCAGTAATTACACCGCATTTACCGTTTCTTCTGGAGGAAATCTCACCCTGGCCCCCAGTGGAGGAACAACCGCAATTACCGGTGCACTCACGACAAGTGGCGCAGTTACTCTGGGAGATGCAACCGGCGATGACATCACCTTCACCGGTCGACTAGCCAACGGTACCTCAATAGTTCCCAACACTGACCTGGGGAGTGACCTGGGAGCAAG
>Ga0155409_118_pt1 | contig 21841 bp, 17 predicted proteins | sample RifCSPhighO2_02_FD_106377 | JGI IMG/M metagenome (GOLD analysis project Ga0155409, IMG submission 106377) | Candidatus Roizmanbacteria bacterium RIFCSPHIGHO2_02_FULL_40_13b
GGCGTTGTAGTTGTAGAGATTGTCACCGGGAATTTTTCTTTGGCCGGTGTAATATCGATTGTTAAATTGATAAATTGCTGCGCCCTCGCGAAGCCTCGGGCGAAGCGGGGTTAAATTGTTAAATTGTTCTCCGTATGGGTAATATGAGAGCGATGAAGATTCTGTGCCATCCTCATTGAGTATTACTCGAGTGGATGAGAGATGATCTGAGATGATGATCTTTTTGTCTACTGTGGAGTCTGTGGTTGAGAGTACGAGCGTGGAGTTACTTGTAAGTGGCAAAGTTATTCTTGAAGTCGTTGAGGAGGCAAAAGAGATAGTAGTTGTGGAAAAGAACGCTATAGCACAAATTAATAAAATTGTCATTCTGAGTGCAACGAAGAATCTCGGTGTGGAGATTCTATCGCTTCGCTCCAGAATGACAGAGTTGTTCAGGATGACAGGCTTACCACCTCCCCTGTTATCCCCTCCTTGATGAAGGAGGGGAACAGAAGGGGTGGTTTTAATTACTAATTTCTTCTTCATATGGGCCGAAGAAATAGGTTCGTTTTATAGGCGTAGCCGTACTATTTCCATTAAATTCTTCTTGTAGCCCCAGTACTCCACTCGCATCATAGTAGAAGAAAATTTGTTTTAAAAATTGTGGATTGCTCGAGCATTTCTGTTTTTTATCCTTCTTAATCTTTATTGCGCTTAATTTGCTCACCCGATCATACGTCATGCAGTGCATGTCATCCTCCGTCATTTCTCCTCGATCGTTGTAGCTAAATAGGTACGAAACGAGCTTTTTACCAACCTCTCCCACCGCTTTTGCCCCACGCCCAGCCAGGGAGCTCAATCCGCTCGCTTTCTTCTGTACAACCCACGCATATTCATACTCTCCACCACAATAGAGTGGCAAATTCCCAATACCATCATGTGGAAGCGGAATTGGTGTTGGGGCACTCGTTGTGGTTTTACAATCAACCGCGTTCCCTGCCTCATCGGTTCCACACAGACGGTTTACAATTTCATAATTGTCTGGAATCTTAAGATATACGATCACCCGACTATCGGAGAGAACACTCGACCTGTTTGGAGCAACTTTATATGCGCTGTTGATGGCGTTTTGGTCAGATGGATTACTGGTAAGTTTATTAGTACAGCATTTGCGGTGAGCTGGAATAGTTGCCGCTCCATGATCTATGCGGCCTTCTGCATCGAAATCTTGTAAGTCATCAGCATTGAGCTCTTCCCACGTCTTTCCTGACTCTCCAAGTGAACGGTCGTTAATAATCCCCCACACACCGGCTGGGAATGATGCCGGCCTGTCGGCTGGGTTTTCAAACACTAGTTTCACTTTTGGATAGAATTTGCAAATACCCGGCGTTGGAGTTGGACTGCTCGAGGGCTGGATTGTTGGAGTATTCGAAGGTCGACTAGTTGGGATACGTGTTGGACTCGGAGTTATTGTCGGACGTGCGGTTGGTCGCAGGGTTGCACTTGGAACTCGTGTTGGAGAAATTTCACTCGTTGTAGGTATTTGTTCTTGTTGTGATGTTGGTAGAGGAATTGTTTGATCAGCAAATTCTGTCATAGATACACTCTTTGGAGCAAAAAATGGGAAACTGCTGTTGTAGGCTATTGTGACGGGGTCTTTTTCAGATTTGGAACCCATTCGGCCAAAAGGATCGTACACGTACGTACTCGTATATGCAGTAGAAGTAGCATTTGTTAATCGAGTATATGAATCATAATTATATTTGAAATCCGTTTTATTATCTGCAATTCCCACGAGTTCACCGGTGCTATTGTATTGCATCTTTTGATTGAATATCGAATCGGCTCCTTTTGAAAAGTCCAGGCTCGAAAGTCGACCTGACGTATCATACACGCTCGTACTTTTATAGGTATTAGCCCCCAAAACGAACTTTGATTCATGTGGCTTTCCAAATTTGTCAAACGCTACCCCATTCGTTAACAGTTGTCCATTCAGGTAGGTTTTTTGCACGACTCCTTCTTCATCATAGTCAGATCGAATTTGGGTATTTCCCGGATAATTGGTTTCCACAACTTGGGAAAGTTGATTATATTTATTTACCGTTTTAAACGTCTTATCTTTAATTGTTTTACTTATTTCCTTCTGCCTTCCAGAAACATCATATGAATAATCATCGTGGCCCAGGTCATAGCTTACAGAGACGAGCTTTCCAAGCGCATTGTCGCCAGAATCATACGTATACACATCATCCTTTTTCTTCTCTCCCCCACTGTATGAAACCTTCGTAAGTCTGCCTAACACATCATATGTTGATGTTGTGTTCTCCCCTGTTCTTCTGGATGAAAGAACAACATGGCCCAGTACATCGTAGTCGAATGTTGCCCTTCCGAGTGACGGATCGTTCGTGGTGAGCGTTTGACCCGATTTATCATACGTGATACTCGTTGCGGTTGTATTTCCACCAGAGACGCTTGCCCCGAGTGCTTTAATCGTCGTTTGCGTTGGTTTATCGATCATTTCTGTACCATATGTATTAGTTGTAAGTAAATCTTTCTTTCCTTCAGGATCAATAACCAAACTGAAAAGACCTCGGCCCAAGCTGTCGGAGATTCCGAGTGAAACAATATTTTTAGGACTCACCGATTTTTGCCCGTTTACCATGAACATCGTTTTTGAAGTTGTGCTTGTTTTATTATCCAGATCATAGATGGTTGCTTCAATCGGTCGATTTAAGCCATCATACGTCGTATGTGCGGTTATCTGGTGGTCGATCGTGACTAGTCGTGGCGGATTACTTTTTATGATGTTGAGATAATTTTGAGGCGAAACAGCAGGCAGGGTTACCGGATCCGCAAGTTGGGGAAGGAACGTGTCTTCTTGCTGGCCTGCCGCGTTGTAGTTTGCATCGGCAACCATTCGTTTTGCAACCCCATCAACTTTTTTGGAAAGTAGTTGTGTTTGGCGCACCTTTCCCAACCCATCATAAAATGAGTCTGTCGTTGTGTATGAACTTACAAGACCAATATTAATGACACTTTGTGAAGTGAGTGACATTGAGCGAGTGACGAGACCTCCACCGCCTTCATCAAAATAATGCATGACTTTTGACGGATACTCCATTGTTTTTGAAGGGTCGTCGCCATTGGGCGCAAATATAGCAATCGCCCGACCAAGTGCGTCATATGTCGAGCGTGCAACCGCAAATCGTTCTGGAGAAACATTTATTTGTGTTTTTGCAACTTTTGGAATTTGCAGTAAGTAATCATACTCTTCAAGCACTGTTTTATATCCCAATGCATCTATTTTAACGATCGGAAGCGATTTGTAGAACGGATCATATTGAAGTTGGGAAAGGAGTGTGATTTGGCTTGCGGGATCAGTCACATTTTTCACATTTGGTTTGGGGCCGTATGCTTTGATAACTCCTCCTCTTCGTAGATCAGACGTGTCGTTATCTCCCGTATTATCATGATCTAGTGGACTTTCAGAAAGCCTCAAATACTCATTTCCCGAGTAGCTCATGACGGGATCATTGTGATTTCCGTCATGATTTGCATCTGTGTTGACCGTCGTTCCCGTTTGCGTGAGAATTCCAAGCGTTGGTTTTTGATCATTAACGGCTGTTTTCCAGAAGTTTCCATAAAATTGATCATACCAGTAAAGTGTACGTCCGTACATACACTGAAGGTTAGTTGAGGCGCAATCTGACTTATTCGACGCATAGGTCATATACGGTAAGTTATTCAGCCAACTCGGGCTTCCTGCGATATAGAATCCATATGTATATCTATTATTCTCTGGATGTATTGGTTGTCCTTGGTTATTTACTCTTCCGTAATTTACCGCTTGTAGAAGATTTCCAAAGATATCATAGCTCAAATTTTCGGACTTAACTGTTTGTTTGGCAAGTGGTTTTTCTGTAATTTCTCCGGCATATTTGCTCGGTAAAAATGATGGGTCTTCTTTTTCTGAATTTGTAGAAGTTGTACTCTTCGTATACACAAAATATGGCTCATTTATTTCTTTACCTGTACATTGTTTACTCGCGGCATCCAAATTATCTTGTTTGATGATGGGCAAATTATTTTTATCCCAATCAAGAAGTCGGTAATTGTATGTAGATTTTGTATTTGCAGCTTCAATCTCACTTCCGTCCCCTACTTGATTATAGGTAATTTCCTCCGTTGGTCGACCTTTAACCAAATTTGGTTCAACACACGTTCGTACAGATTGCTGTTCACCATCAATCGTTTTCGTTTGCCACGTTTCGTTTGTTTGTGCAAATCTACTACGTGTATGGGAAAGTACCTTGTCTGAATTGAAATCGTATGTGCGAACATCGACCAAGCCATGACCTAAAAATTCACGTCCGGATATTTTCTTACCTCTAATATGATCTGCAAACCCAACATGTGAGTTATGATAATCATACGTCTCTCGATACGAACGTGGAGGATTTGAAGTAGTATCTGTTACCCTTTTTTCAGTTACGCGCACTCGCCGTGGCCCCGCGGCTGGATCGCCTTCTGGGTTTAACATCGCAAACTCAAAGGGATCATACGTATAATTTGTGACGCCTCCATATCCATTATTAATGGAATCAAGGTAAATCGTGGATCCCGATGGACCCGCAGGATATGCATATTGTTTGTATTTCAAAGAAACGGTCGGTGTTTTGGTTCTTCCATCATTTCCAAATTCAGTGATTCCGGTTAAGAGTGAGATTTTCCACGGGTTTTCTCCTGCACCTGTGGAGATACCAGTATTGTCAGCGCTATAGCTCAAATCGTATCGATGAACTAAGTGAAAATCGGTATCTGTTGGAATTTTTGTTTCTACAGTTATTTGTGAAAGCCTGACAGGCGCTAAAAACTGATTTCCACCTATATCTGGTCGATTATTTTGTTGATTATTGAATACTACCTGATATTTTCCGTCATTCCAGGAAATTTTTTGTAGGTAAGAATCAACGGTCGTGTAGCTCAAGCCATCCCAGTTCTTATCGAAATATTCGCCATACACTTTTTGGTAGGTATCATAGTTATAGAGAATACTTTTTCCATCAACCAACTCAATTCTCTTAAGTAACCATTTTGTGGTAAGAAGCGCAGGATTCTTCTTTTTACACTTATTATCAACATTTTTGAGCGAACCCGATTCACATAAATCAGCTATGTCGAATTCGTTGTAAATTCCTGTTCCGCCTGTTGTAATGGTGTGGTGAAGCGACTGCGCACGCTTTTCTTGACAATTATGATTTGCATCGCAGTGTGTTTTTATCGTAGATTCTGTCCGAAGCTGGGTCATTTGTGCTTTAAGTGCACCATTTTTCTCAATTTTAGATCGCAAGTCATCTTCTCCGAAAAAATATTTGGAACCATCTGAAGTAGTAATGACCCATGACGAGTCATCGGCGATATAATAATCGTATCCTTCTGGCTTATACATTCGTGGCTCCAGGTGATCAATTTTTATGAAGCCTTCAGGAACTGAAACCCATCGACGCGTATCCTTATTATATTTCAGCTGTGCGGAAAGACCATTTGGCAAGTTGAGAATGAACCGATGGTTGATTTCTCCATCAATAATATATTTTTCCTTCTCTTGGCGAGTATCTCGAATGATCGATCCTCCGGCTGAAACATTGAATCCGTAACCTGCAAGAAATGGCGTATATGATTCTTCTTGTTGATAATATCGTGCTCTAACAGGATTTCCTTCATCATTAAATTTATCTACAAATTCATCGTCATACGGCAGGCTGTCATCAACTGATCCGGAAGAATATGAAAGGCTGGCCGAGGGTGCAAACCCACCCGGCCCACCCGGCAAGGCAATTGGGTACTCAAATCCAGCACTTCCCGTATAACTTCCAACCGTTCCTAAAACTGAAGGAACAATACTTCGACCTGAATCAGCCCCACTCCCGCTCGTCTCTTGCCCACCCGATCGAGTAGAAACAGCGCTTGCGCCCGTTGATTCCCCAAGAACGCTTTTTGCGGGAAGTTGACTTTTTGAAATTTCTTGGGGATTTGCTTTGTTGTAGGCAATATCAGCCTCAATAAGTCTGTCGGGCTGAAGGGTTCGTTCGTTTGCAACAACCAAGTCTTTGGCGTATCGGGCCGCAATCTCCTTGTTTGCGAGGAGACTTTCTTTTTGTGTGACAACATTTTGACCCAAGTGTTCCAAAAGAAATGAAATTTCCAAAGAATTAATTGTTTTTCCAAATTTAGCATTTGCGATCATATAGGGAGTTCCATATCGTTTGAGCGTGTACGCATAATCAAGTCCGTTGATGACGTGATCGTTATTTTTATCTGATGTTTCAATTGTATTGATATACGAGAGAGCGGTGTATCCGGCAGGAATCTTTCCTTCTCTGGCACGGAGAAAATATCCCGTTCCTACACCAATTCCTACAATCGTGAGAATTAAGATAAGAAAATTTAGTATAAGCGAGCGACTCTGTCTTAAATCATTTGAGATCCCTGTTACTTTGGTAATTCCTGTTAATTGGGTATAGTTTTTCGCAGTTTGCATAGAATTATTTCATTGTAGAAATACAATTTAAATATATACAGCGACGGGGGAAGAAATCAAGGGGAAGAAATTATTTTTGCAAAAGTCGTGCGTATTCACCTCCGAGGTGGAGGAGATTATTGAGAATACTCTAATCGTCAGTTTTTGAAGGAGGTTCAGGAGAACGTGGAATTTGTGGAGTTTTAGGAAGAATTATTACTCCAGCCGCTGGATTATCCCTTATGTCTTTACGTACCACAATAACATCTTTATTAAGGTTGCGGTCCAAATCACCCATATCTTTTTCTGATTCGTCTTGAGTTATTTCCATACTAAATTATATCACGATCTTATCATTAATAGATCGCGTTTGTTCCACTATGCTGGCCTACGCTTAATAAGCGTATGGCTCCAACTTCTTCTAATTCACCACTTATGGTAAGTACATTTATTTTAATCCAATCCCACGCAAGACGCCAATCCCCATTAATTGAGCTCGAAGTAAAATCTAATCGTGGAATTTTATGCGATCGTAGCCCTGGGTGATGGGGATCTTGACTTAACTGATATATAGTATCGGCCAGTTCACGCATTAAGCGTTGGTCACGAAGACCTTTTGGTCCCAAACGGCTCGAGATGAGATCGATTGCCTTTTGTGGAATACTGATTGGTCTTCCTGTATCAGCATACACAACAGCTGGAGATTCTCCTTTAAAAATCTTTACGATATCATCTCGAAAATCTGCGGGAGCTTTGAGTCGAGCCATTCGTGGAGCCCCCCATGAAGCAACCAGTTCATCTGAAACATCTGCTAGTTCGTTTGAAGTTCTACCCAAAAGAGGTAACATCTGACCACTTTCATCAGCCATAAATCGTTCCATGGTTCCAGATACTACTCCTTTAAAGGCGCTTGCAGGATTCAAACTTGCCCCCGGTGGGAGCGCATCTCCCAGTGCCATTTCAGCTACAAAGGCAGTAACGGTGCCACAGGTAACCGGACCCCCCACACACAATTCAAATGCGCCCACAGCAAGAGCGGGAACTGCTGCGAGAGCAAGAGCTCCTCCCGAGAATGCAAGTGCACCGTAGGCAAGACTTTTGGGTATATCTTTGTCAACGTGGTCTGGATCATAGAAACCGGTTGCGGTGATTGGATGGATGTTGTTTTGCCTGCCGGAGATCATGGTAAGATCAAGTTTGTCATTTCCACTCTTGTCCGCGAAGGTGATAGGATTTCCAGAAACATACGCAAATCTATTTGGTCCCTCGACTGTATCTGGTTGAGTAAATACTCCAAGCGTGGGATTGTAGAAGCGGGCGTTGTAGTTGTAGAGATTGTCACCGGGAACTTTACGTTGGCCGGTGTAATATCGATTGTTAAATTGTTCTATTGCTAAATTGCTAAATTGTTCACCGTATGGGTAATATGAGAGTGACGATGATTCTGTGCCATCTTCGTTGAGAATGACTCGGGTGGAAGATAAATGATCGGAGATGATGATTTTCTTGTCTACTGTGGAGTCTGTGGTAGAAATTACGAGCGTGGAGTTTGTGGTGAGAGGAAGGGTAAGGCGGGAGGTAGTGGAGGAAGCAAGTACTGGATTTGTCCCGAAGAAGAATAATAAGGAAATTATCACACCGAGATTCTTCACTGCGTTCAGGATGACATGTTTATCCAGGATGACAAGAACAGATTTCATACTTTCAGCCTAGCAGAAGGGAGATGGTATTGCAAGAATGAAGACAAGCTATTTCTTCCTATCAGAAATGGCGATTAAAACAGCCATAAATATGGCAAATGCACCAAGCCCGATCAAAAAGAAAAATATACCTTGTTCTCCTGGATATAGGCTCATATTGAAATCATTATAAAATAGCTAATAAAATAAAACAATAGACCAGTTGTGAAACCTGTAATGAATAGTTGTGAAGAAATTTTTCCGTACTCAACAAAGTGACTAACTACGAATCCAACGAAAATAAAATTTCCCATTTCCATAAGCTTTTCTGAAAGTTGTTTCTTATATTCACTTGGAAATCGTAATTTCATTTAGACATGTTAAAATAACCTTTTAAATTTGTCCACGGAATATATACCGCATTTTGTGGTGTTTAGACCCTTTCAACAAGCCTCTTATATATCTTCTCTACTTCCCGCTTATTGATGGCATGATGTCCTGACCGATGGGAAAGCAGCGCACCAGAAAATGTTTTGGGAATGTGCATGAGTTCGTGGATGATAACCTTAATTTTTTCCGTTTCCGGAAGTTTGTCGTAGTAATGGGAAAGTACTTCGATGACGTACGTTGGCGGAATTCCTGCGGCTTCAAAAAAGATGCGTGACGTTCCCCACACCCGCGCATACGCACGAGCTTTGCTGTGACTACTGCGCATGGTGAAGATATGTGCAAGTTTGATATGAGGCAGTGGAAGCGTTTTTACTACCTCATGGACAATCTCGAGCACATCGGGAGCTTCCTCAAATTCCATCTTCTTAACCGGTTTTTTTCGTCCAAACATGATTGTCTATGATAGCATACTTTTTATCTTCTTCTCAAAATCATCTGGATAAAACCACATCTGACTATCACTTACTAGTTCATTTGTGATGTGCCCGCGCATCCAATAAAGTTGAACAGATCGCGCGAGTTTTTCGAGGATGGAAGATGGATACTTTTTGTCATCCCCGACCCCGATCGGGGATCTATTCAGATGGATTCCCGCCTTCGCGGGAATGACAACATTAGACCGCTCTTGCCCTCGAAAATTAGGAAAGTACTCATTTATCCACGAGTTTGCCTCTAAAAACCGCTCATAAATCTTCCCCCGCTCAAACACTGGCTTCATTTGTACAATTTCGTGCGCAACATAGAGGTTTTGTTTTTGTTCTGGTACAGTAAGGTCACTACCATCAAAAAACAAATTCAGACAAACCTTTCCTGATGGACTTCTCTCCCCTCTTCTTCTTCGCATACCGAGCAAGGAGGCAAGAATGAGGAGAAGGAAGCGTGTCGTCCATACCCGTCCAGGCTTACTGATAACAAAATAATCAACATCATCATTTTTCCCCGTATTTTCCATTGCAAGCGATCCAGAAAGGCCAATTAAGGATACTGTAGGGAAGTATTTTGCAAAAAATAAAAAGGGGGCTACCCTTTCTAATTTTCGCTCTGTTGCTTCAATTTTAGATACAACGACATGAAGCGTTATACCATGGGAGGGTAGTGTATAGTAGCTTATTCCAGCAATCTTTTCCGTTAAAACACGACCTTCTGTGTGTGCAGTACGCAGTATACTCTCAAGTTGTGTCTTTGAAACTGAATACGGATAACTTATATATATGTCATCGAATGTAGCCGCGTAGTGAAAAAAGGCATAGTACCGCAAAACCCGAATAAGCCCCGATAGTTCTTCATGTTGAGAAATCATACTACTCTTTCTTTAATAGCGAGCCATATAAATTTTATGAGCCGTAGCTGGCGTCCAAACCTCCACGGCTGAAGAAGAAGTCTAAATAGCCACTCAAGCCCGATCCGTTGAATAACTAATGGCGCACGAGGAATTATACCCGATAAAAAGTCAAATGCTCCCCCTACTCCAATTATGGTACATCTACCAAACTGGTTGCTATGACGGTCTATCCATAATTCCTGGAATGGAGACCCAAAAGCTACAAACACGAGATGTGGCTTTGTAGCAGTTACTATAGAAAATATGTGTGCTTCTTCACTTTTTTTGACGTTTGAGATATCTGTAATCCCCTCAAGAGCAGAAAATTCTATGCGTGGGTAGATTTCATTTTGGCACTTTGCGACTTCCTCTGCTATATTAGGCCTACCTCCGATTAGCATAACTCGCAAGCGTCTTTCTTCGGCCTCTTTAAGGAGGTCTGACATAAGGTCTACCCCTGCATATCGCTGTCCATACGTAATTCCACAGAGGTTAGCCATGAATATAACACCGAAACCATCGATTATCTTTATATAGGCTTTCTGGATAGCCTGCATGAAATCGGGATTTTCATCAGCAAGAACTAAATTCTCGGGGTTAAGGGAAACTACATGCATAAAAGATTTTTCAGAATCTATGTTTTTTACTATTTTCTCTAGGACTTCACTTTTTGTAGCTTGAGGTATCTCGATTCCAAGAAGTTTTTTATTACTATTTTTCATATCTTTATTATAAGCTTTTTCAACAATTTAACAATTTAACAATTTAACAATATTTGTTCTAATTATTTATACGAGCTTATTCTCTTTTTATATTTATATTGACAGTCTATTCTATTAATCAGCTTTCTTAAGTAATCGATTTCGACTACCAATCTTCATATTTAATATGAGCTCTCCTCACCTCACCTCCTCCGCCCCACCCTATCCCCCTATCCCCTCCTCACCTCCTCTTCCTATATTTATTATCGGTCTATACGGGCGGGTCACAGACCCGCCCCTACCTACCGCACCGCTTCTTTAAAGCTATCGAGGTTCTCAATCGCCATTCCAACACCCCGAATCACGCAAAATAAGGGTTCTTCGGCGAGAAACGTTGCCACACCAATCTTGTTGGTAAAGTATTTATCAATATTATGAAGCAGTGCCGTGCCTCCGGAAAGCACAATACCTCGATCAACGATATCGGATGCAAGTTCTGGAGGCGTTTGGGAAAGGACTTCGCGAATCCCATCAAATATATTCTTGAGCGGTTTTTGTATTGCTTCGGCGACATCACTTTCCAACACTTCTACGATTTTTGGTAAGCCTGATTGAAAGTCTCGCCCACGAACTTCATACGTGCGATCCGTTTGACCTTCCTCAAAAAATGCATTCCCTATCTTCATCTTTACATCTTCTGCTGTTCGTTCTCCAACAATTAGATTATATTTCTTTCGAAGGTGGGCGACGATCGCCTCATCAATCTTTGTGCCTGCGCCTCGCACACTTTTGTAGACGACGAGTTGTCCAAGTGAGATTATGGCAATCTCCCCCGTTCCCCCACCTAAATTAATGATCATGTTTCCTGAAGCTTGGGAAATGGGAACTTTTGCGCCAATTGCTGCGGCAAGCGGTTCTTCCATCAGATAGACCTCGGAAGCGCCCGCATTTCGGCAGGCCGAGACAACGGCTCGTTTTTCAACTTGCGTAGAGCCACCAGGAATTGAGATCATAAGATCAATGCCACCCCAACTTGTTTTACCAAGCGCTTTTCGCAAGAAGTAGGTGATCATCGCCTCGGTGACGGTATAATCGGCAATAACTCCTTCTCGAAGGGGTCGGGCGGCGATGATGGTGCCAGGAGTACGGCCAAGCATTTCTCGAGCGTCTTCACCAACGGCTAGAATTCGTTTGTTTTCAAGCGAGTATGCCACGACAGTCGGTTCATTAAGAACAATTCCACGCCCCATGACATAGACAAGCGTATTTGCGGTTCCCAAATCAATCCCAATTTTTTTTCGAAAGTTCATAGTATTAATTAAGACAATGTCGCTTGATACCCATTTCTCAAACAAGTGGGGACCCCCGCTTTAAACTGGCACCCCAGTTGTTTTCGAAACGGGTATCTACGCTCCTGTTTTGTTCTATAAAGATCCACTTAATATGTAAATAGATCCACTTAAAAACCCACTATTTACCCCATTATACAGTAGTTACATGGTATAATAGTGCTAGAAATATGAGAATCTCGAGTAAAATAGTAATCAGGCTTTTGATTTTAGCCATTTTCGTAACCGCATTCATCGGCATTATCGGTGTTGCTCGCGGGTATCGGCTTAATATCGCAAAAAAGGCCGTCACCGGAACTGGAATACTCGTTGCAACTTCGGCTCCAGACGCCGCAAAAATATATCTAAACGGTACTTTCTACGGAGTAACTAATTCAAATATTAGTTTGTCCCCTGGCACATACACCGTTGAGATTAAAAAAGAAGGCTATTCCACATGGAAAAAAACACTCGAGATAACTCGAGAACTCGTCGTGCGCGCAGACGCGCTCCTCTTTCCCCAAAATCCCTCACTGTCCCCCCTTACCTCGCTTGGAATTGTAAAGGCTGTTTATTTCGAAAAAGCTGGAAAAGTTATACTGCTTTCAGATTCAGGGGAAAATTCTGCGACGCCTGCAGAACTTCGAAAAGACGGCATTTATTTTATGGATAATGCGCGCCGCCAGCTTTCCATCTTCAACCCGCTCAAGCTTCTGGTCGCACGAGCACTTCTGCCCACCACCGCCACATTTCAAGATAGCTCGATAGTCATTTCGTCAGACCAAAAAGAGATGCTTTTTAAAATTGGAGACCGAAGCTTTCTACTCTCAACTGAAGAGGAAACGACCGATCCGTTTGATGTAACAGCAAATGAGAAGACAGTGCTTGATGTGTGGAAAACAAAGGGAGATAAAGATCTGAAAAAGCTTCTTGAGACGTTCAAAAAACCCTTCCCAGCCATTGCGGCCGATGCTTTTTCAATAATCAGCTTTTCTCCTGACGATTTCAAGATTCTCTATCAAGCTAAAAAGGATGTGACGATTCCGATTATTGTGAAGGATCCCCTTATTTCAGTAAATCAAACCCCCCAAACACGGCACATTAAAGCCGGTCACATTTATGTATATGACAAAAAGGAAGATCGAAATTATGAGATAAGCATTCCGGAATCTATTGTAACAATCCCATCCTCTCCCATACCTCCTCTCTCCCCCTCTGCCCCTCCCTATCTCCCTATCTCCTCCTCCCCCATACTCACTTCAAGTCTCATCTGGTTCCCCGATAGCGCACATATCATTATGAATGAGGGAGATAAGATCTCGATTGTCGACTATGATAATGCCAATAAGCAAGTTGTCTATTCTGGTCCGTATGAAGGAGGATTTGTGAGTGTGACAAATGACGGCAAACTTCTCATCCTTGCCAATTTAAATCCACAAACCAATAAGCTTCCGGACGTGTATGCAGTTGGAATAAGATAATTGAGCGTAGATGCCCGTTTCGAGAACAACTGGGGTGCCAGTTTAAAGCGGGGGTCCCCACTTGTTCGAGAAATGGGCATTAAGCGAAGTACTCTAGACTTTATTCCGCCACTCGCTTTGCAAAAATCAGGAGACGTTTGAGGGTTGTTCCGGGCGGCCAACAGGTTTGAAGTGTCACCAGTTCGTCTGGGCTTTTACGCGTCAAATACTCTACTTCAGACGGATCAACGATTTTTGACCCCGTAACTTTATACGTATACCGGCGATCTTTGTAAAAAAGATTAACTTCATCATTTTGCTTCACTTTGTAAAGAAGATAAAATACCGCATTATAATTGCCTACGTTCCAAAAATAGTCGGTTGAATGGGCAAACAGGAAGATATGCCCGTTTTCACCAGGGTAAGCGCTTCCAGCGGCATGTGCGACGCCTTTTTTAAGTGCCGCCAAATAGTCAGTAGAGTCTGCACTGTTAACATTCGCAACAATTTTTGCGTTTGCTCCAATTGCCGGAATGACGATGCTAAATCCCGGATCTTTTGGAGTAATAATCTGAACTTTATTATTTCGAATGAGCTCGGCAAGTTGTCCTTTTTGCGCAAGTTGTTCTTCCTCTTTTGAGCTAGAAAGAATATATTGAGTACCATTTATTTTGTCTACAAAATAGCGGATTTCCCCCGCAACCGGTTCGTAAAATGTTTTGATAATTGAAAAAAGGGAGATAAGGATGAGGAAATTACCGATCGTTCGAAGCGTGAGAAGTCGAAAAAAGTCAGGGTGCCGAACGTGGGTTTTCATATTAATAGTATACCACCGAGATCCTTCACTCTGTTCAGGATGACAATGATGTCATTCTGATCCCGAGTGGAGTCGAGGGAGAAGAATCTAGGTGTGAATTCTATAAACCATCGAGTTTCTTCCCCACTTTTTCAATCCTCTCTATCGCAAACTGTAGGTCTTCTTTTGAATGCGCGGCAGATGGGATGAGGCGGATGCGGGCGGCGCCTTTGGCAACCATTGGAAATTTAATAGGTGTTGCAAAAACTCCTTCTTGAAAAAGTTCGGACGAGAATTTTGTAGCAAGATCTTCATCACCAAGCATAAGTGGCGTTATCGGAGATTGGGATTTTCCAATATCAAATCCAAGTTTGGTAAGCGATGATTTTAAGTATTCAGTATTTTCCCAGAGTTTTTTGACTAACAAGTCCGACTCGGTTACGATTCGAACTCCTTCGATAAGAGCGGCTGTATCTGCGATAGTAAGTGCGCTCGAGAATAGATACTGACGTGCCTTTTGCCGCAAGAAATCTACCAATTCTTTTTTTCCTGTTATGAAGCCACCCATCACAGAAAATGCTTTTGAAAGTGTTCCAACTTCGATATCAATTCTTGAATGTAAGCCAAAGTGATCAACGATTCCTCGTCCTCCCTTACCAAGGACTCCTTCCCCATGTGCATCATCAACCATCGTACTAGCACCATATTTTTCTGCAAGTTCAACAATTTGAGGTAAGGCGGCAAGGTCGCCATCCATTGAAAAGACACCGTCGGTGACAATGAGGATTTTGGGAGATGCTGTACTGTTGTCATTCCCGCTCAGCCCATTGTCATTCCCGCGAAGGCGGGAATCTATTTCTATGGATCCCCGACTACTCGGGGATGACACATTTATAAGAATCCCTTCTAAATCTTCCATGTTTGAATGCTTATAAATATACTTATTCTTCACGCCCGAGAGTCTGACCGCATCAATAATTGACGCATGATTCAATTCGTCGGAGATGATGACATCGTCTTTAGCCATTATTGTCTGAATCGCCGCACAATTTGCCATATATCCAGCGTTAATGACGATCGCCGCCTCGGCATTCTTAAAGTCTGCAAGTGCTTTTTCAAGCCGGAGGTGCAGTTCATGTGTTCCCGCAAGCGTTCGGTACCCCGTACCCATTCCATATTTTTCAACAGCTTCAATAACGGCTTTTTTTATACGAGGATCCTCAGCCAGGCCCAGATAATGACTCGAGCACAAATTGAGATACTTTTTTCCATCAATGGTAAGATACGCACCTTGCCCAGATTGAATCACCCGCGCCTTTGGGGCGGCCGCATTATAATTTTCTTTTATAAAGTTTTTTAGTTGTTTATTCATATACTAATTGAGCGATGATACCCGTTTTGAGAACAACTGGGGTGCCAGTTTAAAGCGGGGGTCCCCACTTGTTCGAGAAATGGGTATCGAGCTCAATTCCATTATAACTTAAGCCACCTCGAGCAACACTTTCCCGCACTCCCCACTCATCATCACCTTCATCGCCTCCTCAAACTGATCAAGTTTAAACCTATGCGTAATAATTTTCGTTAGGTCAATTTTTCCGGACGTTAATAAATCAGATGTTTGATACCACGTTTCCCAGATCCGTCTGCCAAAGACAGAATCGATTGAGAGTTCTTTGTTAATCAGATACTTTCCCCAATTAAGTGTTATTTCTGATTTTGGAATTCCAAACGCGATCACTTTTCCAGCGATTCGCACGGCATCAAACGCAATTTGAATTCCAGCCTGACTTCCACTCATTTCAACGACTACATCAAACAAGTTATATTCACGTTCGGATAATTTTTCGATTACTCGATCGAGACCTACCTTTTTTCCCAGTTTTCGGCGATACTCACTTCGATTGAGTCCTACAACCTCACGTGCTCCATATGCTTTCGCCACCATTCCAGCACAAAGTCCGGTCGGCCCCAGGCCTACAACGAGCACTTTTTTTCCCGCAACATTTGCTTTGGTGATTACATGAACGGCATTTCCGAGCGGTTCTGCCACAGACATCGCTTCAAGCGGGATTGAGAGATTATTCTTCCATGTAGTTCGGATTGGAATTGTTGTATATTCTGCAAATCCTCCATTTCGACCGATTCCAAATAATTCCATATTTTCACAGACGTGAAGATTCCCGATTCTACATTGATAACAATTCCCACAATATATATGTGTTTCAGATGAAACGATATCTCCTATCTTCATTCCCCCTATCCCCCCCTCTCCACTTCTTCCTCTCCCGCTCCCCCCATCTCCCAATCCCCTCCTCATCTCCTCCCCGAGCTCCACCACCTCCCCCACCACCTCATGCCCAATCACAATGGGTGGCTTTATGTGCCCAGCCGCCCACGGAGTCCAATTGTAAATTCCAATATCGGTGCCACAAATTGATGCGTAAAGCACTTTTACGAGAATTTCGTCATTTATTGGAGTTGGAATAGGTATTTGTTTGAGAGTTACTCCAGCTTGAGCCTTTTCCTTCATCACTGCAAGCATTGTTTTTTGCATAGTGCGATTGTAGCTCGAGTAGGCATGCGAAGTCAAGGAGTTTATATGTAGTATAATTACAAGTGTATGTCCCGGTAGTTCAATGGATAGAACGGGCCCGTCCTAAGGGTTAGATGGGGGTTCGATTCCCTCTCGGGACACATTTTTTGCAGAACTCGTGCCTATTCACCTTAAAGGTGAAATAGCTTCAATCGAGAAATATTTTTTTTATTCTAGCTAATTTTCTCTGATAATTTTTCTGATTTTCTATAAATTTCCTATAACCATTAGATTTCTTAAATGAAGATAAAACAGAACTCGTATCGACGAAATCATCATATTCTATTCCCAAATAATGCGGGAGCGAAGAATAAGGGTAATTTATTAGATCGTCGAAAGAATCAACAACACCATTAGTAAATGGATTGAGATGTTGATATCGAGATAAATGTAAAAGTTGTTCTTCTGTATCAATTAGAACAGACTTAAATGTTCCTTGAAAAAGAGGTCCTGGTCTTTTTTTCTTTGTGTTTACGTATCGAGTAAAACTGTTAGTAAAATTCGACATAAATTTCGAAATCCCTCCTTCAACAAGCTGGGTGAGTGTAAAATGAAAATGATTTGGCATTAGTACAAAACTAATAATACGTACTAAAGGTTGATTATTTTTTTTCATAGAAGAAATTATGCTGTTTTGGTCAAACCTCGGAAGACTTACTAGGATGGAATATTTGAGAGGAGGATTTTCAAAACGATAATATTTAACTAACTCAATCGCTCTTTCATATTCTGAGCCATCCGTAAATGTAGGCATTTTAGCTACCCCACGGTTGAAAATGTGATATGTACTACCGGTTACAAGAGGAGTTTTTCGTCCTGGCATATTAAATGGTAAATTTTGCAAAAGTCGTGCCTATTCACCTTAAAGGTGGAGTATATCACAACTTGTAGATTTTTACTATAGAATATTTATTGTTGATTCTTGGTTGGGGGCCGAAAGTCCTTGAGTGTAAACAAAGGGCGATTCCCTCTCGGGACACAAGTTACTCAATAGGACCTTCTGATGCAGGAACCAGTTCTTCAGTACCAGATTGGATTGGGGCCGCTGTTGGAGTCTGGGTGTTCACAAAATCATCCCCAATAATTATGAGAATGTCTACATCTTGGCTTGGGCGCTTTTCACCTTCAGGAAGCCGTGCATTTTCACCATCAAGCGCCGCGGAAATCTTTAATACTTGTTCATCCAAATTTCCCTTCAAATCGATAACTTTTGTTAATACGTAATTTGATTTATTTGCATTATTTCGCGTAACAACATTGAATTGGTACAGTGGCACTTTTGCCTTTAGTGAAGCCTCAAATGGGGTAGTAAGTGCGGGTGTAGTGGTGCCATTGTATAGAGCTATGCGTAAATCTTTTTTAGCAGAGTTTGCGCCCAGCACTCCAGTATTTCCATCAGTTCCCGCTCCCGGTTGCGAACCGTTTGCCGCCGTCTGTGCGCCCGGAGTCGTCGTGTTCACATTAATTGGAGAAACATTAATAATTTTGTTTGAAGAAGGTCGGTATAAAATCCCCTTTTTTGCCGCCACATACACCAACACTTTATCTCCCACTGCGGCTTTGCTGAAAAAAGGCTGGCTTAAAAGTTGGGCCGGATCAGTTACGGTAGCGACTGTTGGTTTTTCACCACCTGGAAGTTCCATAATTTTCGAGACTTTTTCAACAAGTGCTGCAACTTCAGCGTCGGTCGCATTTTGTCCAGAAGTAAGTTTGCTTTCCAGTGAACGATATTGGTAAAAAAAGAAGCCAGAAACTATAAGTGCAACGAGTACCACTAAACCGATACTCACCGGAACGACGTACTTTTGTTCAAAGTACTTTTGTTCAAACTTAAATTCAGAAAGTTTTTTCATATGGTAAATATATGAAAAAAGAGTGTGAAAGTCAAGGATAGAAACTCGTGCCTATACACCTCCGAGGTGATTACGCACAGTTTTTTCATGGAGAAGCTTCCTTATTTTGCCAAGGTTACGCTGATAATCTTTATTATTTAAAACAAATATCTTGTAATCTTCTTTACTCTTAAAATATGAGAGTACTAACTCTATCTCGACAAAATCATAAAGACCGCCACCAAGGTAATTGGGCATTGATGAGTAAGAATAGTTGAGAATTTGGTCGATTGTTGTTACAACCCCATCAGTATATATGTTGAGGTGGTGATAACGAGAAAGATGCGTCAATTGCGAATCCGATTTAATATGCACAGCCTTAAATTTTCCTTGAAATAGCGGTCCAACTCGATCCTGCACTGTATTAACATATTTTGTATAGCTATTGCTAAAATTTGAGATGAATCTTGATATTCCACCTTCAATAACCGGTTCGAGGGTAAAATGAAAATGATTAGGCATTAAAATAAAACTGTGAATTTTTACTAGAAGATCGTTTTGCTTCTTCAAATTATCAAGAATTTCTTGCTGTTGAGATAAGGGCAGATCATTAAAATTGGAATATTTTAATGATACATTAGCGAATCGATAATAATTGATAAGCGCCATTGCGCGGTTATATTCGCTTTCGTTTGTAAATGTTGGTAATCGAGCCACTCCTCGATTAAATACGTGATACAGTTGACCAGTAACAAGGGGTATCTTTCTTCCTGGCATATCTTTAAAAAAGTATAGTATAAAATAAGTTCCGTGAAATAGTCAAGTCCTTTTTGTAAAACTCGTGCCTATACACCTCCGAGGTGGAGAAAAGAGCCAGCTCGCTCAGGGCGCTCCCGTTGACGGCCCGTATCGCACCGCGCCTTCATTCATAACTTTTTTAACTTGTGTGGCTGAAAGGGCATAATTAAAAATCTGCACGTCGTCGAGTTGACCCTTGAAATAAACGTTGCCATTAATATCTCTACCGATATTCAAACTACTGGTTGTTCCACCATCAGGATCGTTAGTATAAGTATATGTTCCTCCAGTTTGAACCCCGTTGACATATAATTTAACAGTGTTTGCTGATGTGTCTCGAACAGCTTCAATGTGATACCAAGTATTGAGAGACAAATTAGTGTCAAATAAATTTGATTGATTAGTTCCAGTAGAGTACTCATGTATGTATTGGATATCATTTCCAGAAGTAGCGTCTAACCAAAGAAGATAAGTAACATTATTTGCTTGAGTTTCACTACTGAGTGCCCCGGTCGTAATTATACCTCTTTGGGTAGCCGCCGAACTAAAATAAATCCAACCCCCGAAAGAAACATCTCCTGTAATCTGGAGTGCTGATACCGCACCTAAATCAACATAATCATCCGTTCCGTCGAAATTCAAGCTACTATTAAACTTCCCCGTCGTGCCGCCATTCCATGCTTCGGTGGAAGTTCCCGAGCCACAGGTGCCAACAGACGTTTGCGTGCCGGAGGCGCCGATGGTGATGGTTCCATTATTCCCTGCCCCGCCTACGGCGCGGTCTGCGGAGTCGTTGGCCACGACTCCTTGACATTCATCAAGCCTCCAGTGGGCAATCGGCCGGCCACGATTGTAGTCATAGGCGACTTGGGCTTGTGTCCGGGCGTACCCATAAACTTTAATATCATCAATATTTCCATCAATATCGTAAGTAGTTCCACCACTGGTTGCGGCGGTCCCCAGTCTTACTACATTTGCTGTATCGGAAATGGTGCCAGCACTGCAATTCTGTGAGGCTACTTGTACCCCGTTTACGTATACCTTCTTCGTAGAGCCATTGTATACTCCTGCAAAATGATACCAAGTATCATTATTTAGTGAAGAATAGGAGTCTATGGTAGTACAATTAGCAGATCCACCATAGATATAGAATGCAAATGCATTACTTGTTCCCGGAAGATATAACACATACTGACTACTTTTTGTTAATAGCGCGTTATAATCATCGCCTGTTCTATTGTTAAATTTTGCCCAGCCTGAAATGGTAATTGCAGTACCGGTGTTAAATAAACTATTGTCAGGAATTTCTACATAATCGAGGGTTCCATCAAGCTTTACTCCCGAGCCATTCTTTCCTGCAGACCAAGATGCATTTCCATTTTTAGCCCCATCAAGTCCATTTCCACTCACATCACATACATCATTGGCTCCTCCTGTACAAGTATTGTCTACACCCTCATTCATCAGCCACTCTCCTACTGGCGGATTGCCGGCTCCATCGGAAAGGGTTGATGCTTCAGTAGCGCCAAGGACGCTGACGGCCACAGAAGATTTATTATTCATCACCATCTTGACGTCATCACTATTAAGTGCAAAACGATAAATATTCACTTCATCAATATCACCGGCAAACTCGTCACTGTTATCAGTGCCGTCGCGATCGCCGACATAAAGCAAGAGAGAGTTTGCAAGCGTGGCTGTGGTTGAGTCGGAGTCGCTGTCTTTCAAAACCGCATCAACATAAATATATGTTTTATCTGCAACCGTATCGCGCACCGCGGAGAAATGATGCCATGAAGCATCATACACATCTGTAGTTGAACAGGAAGCAATATCTGGTCCCCAAGTGGTATCATCATCAATGCCAAAACAGAGGTTACCAGAAGTGTTGAAATACACCGCGTATCCGGCGATAACTGATGAGGCTTTGTTGACGACGTACTCGGTGGCTCCCGGATTACTCGCACTGTCTGACTTCACCCAACCAGTGATCGCATAGTCTTCGGTCGCCGAGATATCAAAGTCAGCGTCATCGACCCGGGAAAGCCAGACAGCGTTCGTCCCATTCCAAGCACCATTGACTTTACCTGATTGTGTCCACGAACGTGTGGAAAGCGTGAGATCATTGCCATTGATGCTGGAGTCTTCCGCCACTGTTCCTTCCATATCATCCATGTGCCAGTTGGCAACGGTACTTCCAACCGGACTCCCCCCCGCCGGATGCCCGGCGTTCATATCCTCAACGATTTGTTTTTGGGTACGGGCGTAGTTGTAGATACGCACGTCGTCGATTGATCCAGTAAAATTATCGCTTCCAACTTGGGACTTACCAATTTTCCAGTTGACTTCTGTCGCTCCCGCGAATTTATCAATCGTACCAGTTG
>Ga0155409_124_pt3 | contig 2827 bp, 4 predicted proteins | sample RifCSPhighO2_02_FD_106377 | JGI IMG/M metagenome (GOLD analysis project Ga0155409, IMG submission 106377) | Candidatus Roizmanbacteria bacterium RIFCSPHIGHO2_02_FULL_40_13b
ATCTACGGCTTTTACTCTAATCGGTATTCCAAATTCATTTAATTTTTCATTTGCTAAACCTGCCGTTAACGGTCCTGCAAAAATAGGAAAGAAAAGCCTGTTTTTTTTGTAAGCTGGGGAAGTATGTAGGGAAGGGCTCCTACATGATCTTCGTGCCCGTGCGTTATCGCCATTCCGACTATTTTTTTACCCATTGAAAGAAGATAAGAAATATCCGGAAGAAGTAAATCTACTCCAAGCATTGTCTCATCTGCAAAACCCAAACCGCAGTCAATAATAAGAACCTCATCTTTACCCGCTTCGCCGGCAGGCGAGTACTCATATAAATACATGTTTCTTGTAACATCGCCGATTCCTCCAATTGGAATAAATGATACTTTGTCATTCATAAGTTTAAATTCTAAATTTAAAATTCCAAGCTCCAAATAAATTCTAAATACAGAACTATAATATCAAAAATGTTTTGAGTTTTGGTTATTTGAATTTAGATATTGTTTGGTATTTGTTGTTTTGGATTTGTGATTTTTTTATCATGTTGGTAAAAACTGTTTATAGTTTTCCGATGTTATGTGAATATAAGAACCCTGAGGAACTCTCCCTTCAACAATAAGTCTTGCAGTTTTTCTGCATATTCCTTCTAACGTCCGTTCAAGGCTTCTGATCCCCGCATCAAATCCCAAAGGTCTTATAATAAAGGGCCAAACACTATCATCGACTGCAAGCTGATTTTCGGAAAGTCCTGTTTGTTTTCGAATCTTTGGAAAGAGATAACTTTTTCCAATTGCCAGCTTTTCATCATCCGTATAAGATGGCATTTGAACAATCTCAAGTCTGTCCAAAACTGCAGTTGAAATATTTGTAGTATTATTTGCAGTTGCAACAAACAAAACATGAGAAAGATCGAATGGATAATCAATATAATGATCGGTAAAAGCCCTGTTTTGTTCAGGATCCAAAAGTTCAACTAAAACTCCCATAATATCTGCTCGGGCATTCTCTGTTACTCTATCGAGCTCATCTAGGAGAATAACCGGATTTTTGCTTTGAGAATGAACGATTTTTTTAATAATTGAACCCGGCTCTGCATCAGCAAAAGCACGCGATTGACCACGAATTGCCCTTGCATCTCCCATTCCTCCAAAAGGAATTCTTTCAAATTTTCTCCCAAGAGCTTCAGACACCGAATAGGCAAGTGTTGTTTTACCTGTTCCCACCAAACCGATAAGACAAAGTATTGGGGCTCTTATTATTCCTCCTGTTGGATCGTTTTGCATACTTAAAATAATTGATGATAAATACTCAAGGATTCTATTTTTTACACTTAAAAGTCCGTAATGATTTTTATCCAGTGTCTCTTTTGCGTGATTAAGATCCAAGATATCTTTTGTTTCTTTATTAAAAGGAAGGGAGATAATCCAATTTACATAATTTGAAACTGTTTCAAAGTTTATAAATGATGCATTTCCTCCTCTTAGAGTTGCTTTAAGTAAATTGATCATGCTTTCTATTTTTTCCAAAAGATCCGAGGGAAAATTTGAAGCTTTTATCTTATCATCTAGTTTTTGAATCTGAGACTCCAGTAAGGCAGACGAGTTATCCATATATCTATAATACTACAATTTTCAAGTCATTATCCATAAATTGTTTTTAAGTGTTTCCGAAAATTTGTAAGCACTGGCATGAATGGTACGTCTCCTTGTGATTGAATATGAATATTAGAGACCTGCCAAAAGAAACCCTTTGATAAACTTAGGACATTGCAAGAAAATTAAATTTCCATTTGGTAAAAGGCGGTTTTGCGGTAATCTTCCTGTTCCTCAGCGACTAATTTAAATCCTAGATCTTCATAAACTTTCCTTAGTTTTGTTTCATCTGCGCTTGTATCAACGCGAAGTAAATTCAGTCCTTTTTCATTTGCAAACCTTTTCGCAAAATCAATCATAACTTTCGGCAAACCTTTTCCTGCAAATTTTCTATCCACGCAAAGCCAGTGAATATATAAAGCGGGCCGTAATTTTTCTTTATCAATATTCTGCCAATCTTGAGCATCTTGAGAAGTTTGTAAAATTTCAGCAGCTGCCGGCTCTCCGTCCGCCAAAGCTACATAAAATTCTTCAGGTTTTATGTACTGGAGTAAAAATTCTTGATTGAGATTTTCAGGTTTCCACCATTTCGAAGGATTCATTCCGCTCTCTTCCATCCATTTGCCCACTCCATGCATTACAGCAATTGCCTGATCCATATTTTGAACAATGGAAGTTTTCATGAGGAAATTATTCCAGAAGTCGATTCTTAATTATGGTATCGGTGGAAAATCAAGCACGAATAAACTCTATCCGTATAAATTGCTGTGTTTATCAAGTACTGCAAACAACACCGAGTCTTTTTCTCTTCTGAATATTGCCCGCAAGTCTCCTGAAATATTTATACTTCTATAACCCTTATATTCTCCTGTTAAGGCGTGATTATTAAGAATCGGACTAAATTCGTCTTTCTCAAAAAGAATTTGTCGCTCTTTAAATTTACTCTTTTGGCGGGAATTTAATTTTCTAAATTTTTTAAGAAAGTCCTTATGATAGGAGATTATCATAAGCTGTCAAGGAACTCATTTGCTTCTTTTGCGCTATGAAAAGGCCCGTAAATATTTTTTTTGCTCTTTATATCCTTCTCAACCTTTGCAATAATCTTCTCAAGCTTGGGGGTCATGCGGGGAGTATGAGAAAAAATAACTTCCCGAGTTCTTATAAAATTACGAAGAGACGCGTTTATAACATCGCTTAGCGTAAGCCCAAGTTCTTTTGCCGCTCTTTGAGCATTTTCTTTCACT